>Ga0256867_10000014_pt1 | contig 64894 bp, 66 predicted proteins | sample RVTome_15_FD_185939 | JGI IMG/M metagenome (GOLD analysis project Ga0256867, IMG submission 185939) | Soil microbial communities from uranium-contaminated site in the Upper Colorado River Basin, Wyoming, United States - RVT150D86 (HiSeq) ... | reverse complement strand
CCTTCATTGGCCACGCCAAGGATAGCCTCTGGAGTGTCGATCTGTTCCGTATCGAATCGATCTTGCTGCGCAGCTATCGGGTGATGCTGGTCATGGATTTATTTACCCCCCGCATCGTCGGCTTCGGCGTCGCTCCCGCAACTATCGACGGCGTCTCGGTTTGCCGAATGTTCCGTTATGCAATCTCAGGCCAGCCATTACCGAAACACCTAAGCACCGACAACGATCCGCTGTTTCGCTTCCACCGTTGGCTCGCGAACCTACGGGTGCTCGAGATCGATGAGATCAAGTCGGTTCCGTACACTCCCGTTTCGCATCCGTTCGTTGAAAGACTGATCGGGACGATTCGGCGCGAGTATCTTGATCACATGTTCTTCTGGAATGCAGTCGATCTGGTGCGGAAATTGGGCGAATTCAAGACTTATTACAATGGTAGCCGATGCCATCAGTCCTTAAGCGGCGGCACGCCGTTGGAAAAATCTGGCAAGCTGGCGCCGCCGTGCGCTTCACTCGGTCGGCACGCTTGGCAGCAACATTGCCGCGGTCTATTTCAGACGCCAATAGCGACGTAAATGCGAATTCGCCTAGGACACGTTACCTCGCGTGGTACAAGGAGCACCGGAAGGCGTACCGCGAGACCGATGCCGCGATCAAGGCGCACATCCTCCCCACGTTCGGGGAGAAGCCGATCGAGACGCTGCAGGCGAGGGAGATCCGCGAGTGGCACCGGGCGCTGGCGACTCATGCCCGTCGTCGGCGCACCAAGAAAGGGTCCCGACAGCAGTTCGGCGCCAAACCTCAGACCGAGGAGCAGAAACGCGCGCGCCGATCCTCGGCTAATCGGGTGCTGACGATCCTCAAGGCGATCCTCAACAAGGCGCTCGAGGACGAACTCACCAACGACAGCACCGCTTGGAAGAACGTCCGCCCCTTCAAGAACGTTGACGCCCCGCGGGTGCGGTTCCTGACCGAGGCCGAGTCAACGAGACTGATCAACGCCAGCGGGCCTGACTTCCGGGCACTCGTGCGCGCCGCGCTTTTCACTGGCGCGCGGTACGGAGAAGTGACCGCCCTAACAGCAAACGACGTGAACACCGACACTGCCAGCGTGTTCATCAGGCCCTCGAAGGGCGGCAAGGCTCGCCACGTCCCGCTCTCCCCCGCCGGCCTGGACTTCTTCAAGACCGCGACCGCCGGCAAGACGGGAGATGCGCTGGTATTCACCAAGGCCAACGGCGAGGCATGGGGAAAGAACCACCACGTCCGGGCGCTCGAAGCAGCATGCGAGAAGGCCAAGATCGTGCCGGGGATCGGCTTTCACGAGTTGCGGCACACATACGGCTCCCTGCTCGCCCAGGCCGGAGCCGATCTGCTGACGATCAGCAAGCTCCTCGGGCACGCCGATACCCGGATGACGAGTCGGCACTACGCGCACCTGTCCGACCGCACGTTGGCCAACGCCGTGAACGCGCTGCTGCCGAGCTTCGGGCACAAGCCGGAGGGAAAGGTAAGGGCGATCCGGTGAATTTTCAGGCTTGTCCGCTTGTAGCTTTCAGGCTACAATATGTTTGAAGTCCGACGCTATACCACCGCCAACGGCGTGGATCTGATCGGCCGATGGCTCGAAGGGCTACGCGACCGGCAGGCGGTTGCCCAAGTGCTGAAACGGGTTGACCGGCTGGAACGCGGTCTTTTCGGCGACTGCAAGCCCTGCGGCGCTGGCGTGTGGGAGCTTCGCGTGGACTGGGGGCCGGGCTACCGCGTCTATTACGCGCGTGCCGGCGCGACGATCATCCTGTTGCTCTGCGGCGGAGACAAGGCAACGCAGCAGACCGACATTCTCAAGGCTCAAGGAAATTGGAATGACTATATCGAAAGGCAAAAGAAGGTCCGCGGCTAAGGCGCCGGCGAGCGTGCCGCACAAGCCGCGGCTCCTGAACTGGCTGAAGGGCGTCCGCAATGCCGCGGCGTACCTCGAGGCCGCATTCGAGGAGGACGACGTGGAAGGTCTCATGCAGGCCATCCGGAACGTCGCGGAGGCACAGGGCGGCGTCGCGCGGGTGGCCGAAAAGACGGGCCTCAGCCGTGAGACGCTGTATCGAACCCTTTCGAAGCGGGGCAATCCCCAGGTCAAGAGCCTTGCCGCGATCCTCGGGGCAACGGGTCTGCGACTCGCGGTGAAGCCGGTCGAGCCACGGGCGAGGAAGGCGGCGTAAGCGTAAAACCGTCCCGGGTGCGGTTCGGCGTCGGCTTGATCTTCAGCAATGGGCCGATGCGCTACTGCAAATCAGGGCGTGGGCAGCTTGGCGCTTGGATGCGGAGACCGCAACGATCAACTCACTGGCCCTTCCTCAAACCAATCAGGCCGCGTCGAAGCCGAGCGCATCGCGGGCGTGCTTATTGTGATAGCCGCCGATGAAGGCTGACTCGAAGGTGCTGAACGGAAGGCGCGGGAGAGAAATCATTTCGTTGCTCACCAACAGACCTCATGCCCGTGCGTTCCGAATCCGTAATTTCAAAGGCCCTGTAGGATTTGGCGATGCAACGCTCCAAATCTGTGACGCGGGACCAAGCTCGAGAATCGGGTTAAACCGAATGCCTTGGCAGCACTATGAACTCCGGCGCGCGGCCGAGACGTTGCGCGCGTTGGATGAACTACTCTCCCGCCATAAGGCAATCCGAGTCGGTCCGGTAAAGACGCTTGGTCGCCGGCGCCCGGCCGAAAACCACCGTCTGGCCGAGGACATCGCCGAGATCCTTGAAACAATGCCTGGCTTCGAAATAGGCGCGAGCAGGCGTGCCCCGACAACGTTCATGAAAGTGCTGCGAATCTGCTTCTCCGCCATGGGGCACAAAGGCTCCGTTGAGCGCGCCGCCTTCGCGGCGGCACATCCAAGACAACCGGTGATGATCGATGATGAAACATGGTCAGAATACTTAAACGGTAAATATAAGAAAGGAAAGAAGGACCTCCGTTAGTTTCGTCCCTACAAAATCCGGTCCCTCCGGTGCCGTTTGAAATAATGGATCCGCATTCACGGCTAATGGAGGAGACATGGATCAGAAACAGAATGTCAGCGCACCTCCGCGTGTGCAGGAGATCCCGGTAAACGCCACAGTCGAGGAGACAGCGTTCATCCTGCGCTTCAGGAGCCCAATCAAGATTTACGAGTTGCTCGAGGCTGGGAGGCTTCGCTCCGTCGTCATCGACGGAAGGCGAACCATCACGGGTGAGTCGATTGCCGAGCTGCTGCAGGCGAGCCAGCAGCACACATACGCGCCGACTCGAGAGTCTCCAAAAGCCCGGGCTAAGCGCGAAAAGGCTGCAGCGTGAACTACTCAGCTGCATCTAGCGCGCCCACTGCATCTCAGGATTGCGCGAGTAATCCTGCGCGCTCGCCGCGGACAGCTCAAAGGGGGCGGCGATGAGAGCGGCAGCGCCGCTGTGGATCGCGCTTACGCCTCATTCCCACCACCTGATCGAGCGGGCCAATGGCGAGGCGCTTCTGCTGGGTGAATGCACTTCAGATGCGGTGCGGGGTCGCGCCGTCATCATCGCGCCGAGCGCCGCGAAACCGAACGGCATGAACTACGCGGCGCGCAAACTGCGCGAACTGGGCGCAGCTCGGGTTACTGTCATCTCAAATCTTCCGAATAGTGCGCTGGATTTGGCAGATTTCATAGAAACCGCCCACGCGAACGGACGCGCCGTGGACCTTGACGAAATTGCGCTGCAAGTCATGGTGACCGAAGCCGCGCCGATCACGGCGCCTGCCACCGCTGACGAGACCACAATCGCCCGCCTCGCGGCGCTGCCGGCGCTCGAATACGACCGCGTGCGGATCGCCGAGGCAGAAAGGCTCGGCGTTCGCGCGCATACGCTCGACGACCAAGTGAAGCGTACGCGCGGTGACGACGACAGCGATGGCAAGCTTATGTTCGCAGAAGTCGAGCCCTGGCCCGATCCGGTGGACGGCGAGCGGCTGCTGGATAGCTTGAGCGTGTCCTGTCGCCGCTTCATCGTATTGCCGCCGCACGGCGACACGGCGCTCGCGCTGTGGGCGATGTTCACGTACTTGATCGAAGCGGCGGAAGTGGCGCCGATCCTGGCCGTAATCTCGCCTGAGAAGCGATGCGGGAAAACGACCTGCGTCGAATGGCTGTCGCGCCTGGTGCGCCGACCGATGCCAGCATCAAATATCAGCCCCGCCGCGTTGTTCCGCTCAGTCGAGGCATGGCAGCCGACCCTGCTGGTCGATGAGGCCGACACGTTTCTCGGCAGCAACGATGAGCTGCGCGGAATCCTAAATTCAGGCCACACGCGCACGACGGCATACGTGGTGCGTACCGTTGGCGACGATCACGAGCCCAAGATGTTTTCGACGTGGGGCGCGAAGCTGGTAGCGCTGATCGGCAAGCTGCCGGACACGCTGCAGGACCGCGCGATCGCGCTTGAGCTGCGGCGCAAGCTTCCCTCCGAGCAGGTTGAGAAACTGCGCCACGCCGAGCACGGCGAGTTCGAGACCCTGGCGCGGCAGTGCGTCCGTTTCGCCGACGACAACAAGGTGTCCATCCGCGCTGCCCGCCCGGAGATCCCTGACGAGCTCCACGACCGCGCTGCCGACAACTGGGAGGTCCTGCTGGCCATCGCCGACGCTGCTGGCGGGGCATGGCCCAGGCTGGCCCGGGATGCGGCATCCGTCCTGAGCGGTGCATCGCCTGACGGCGACACGACCAAGACCGAACTGCTTCGAGACGTGCGGGCGGTATTCGAGCGACTAAGTGTTGACCGCATCGCGTCTGCGGCCCTGGTCGAGGCCCTGGCCGAGGAAAAGGAAAGCCGATGGGCAGAGCTCTATAAGGGGAAGCCCATCACTCAACGTCAAGTCGCGCGGCTGCTGGGGGCGTTTGGAATCACGCCTGGCACGATCCGCCTGCCGAACGGCACAACCCCGCGCGGCTACCTCCTCGAACGCTTCCACGATGCCTTTGACCGCTACATACCCCTTTCACAAGTGCAACACCGCCACAACCCAATACTGGCGCGGGTTTCGAGGGAAAACGCATCCGCAACAGAAGGCGAGCCGTTGCGGATAGAAAACAGAGATAAACAGTTGAATGATGGCGCTTGTTGCGGTGTTGCGGATGGAAAAGCCGGAACGGCGGTGTTGAAGATGAGGAGGCATTCTGATGGGTGCCCCTGAGTTGATCGCACGCCTGTCATCACTCGGTATCCGGCTCATCCGTGACGGTGACGTGATCCGCGCAGCGCCCCGCTCGGCGCTCACGGACGAAACCCGCACCATGATCCGCCAGCACAAGGCCGAGCTGCTAGCGGCGCTCGCATCCGACCTTCTACCCGATCCCCAGACCGTGGCCCGCCGGCAGCGAGTGCTTTCGATGCTGGACGATAACCCCACAGCCAAGTACGCCGCGGTGACCGCAGAACGGTCCCGGCCCGGTTGGATGACGCTGACCATCGCGCTCCGCACGCCGACGGAGATCGTCACGACCGACCTGCTGATCCCGATCGACAAGTGGGACGGCATCGTATTCATCGAAATGCTGGAGCGGCACCTGATGCACTGAATCTCGATGATGGCCACAACCCTAGCTCCCCGCCTCGAAGTCTTGCGCCAGGCCAATCTGACGGCCGAGATCAACGCCGCGCACAAACTAGCCTCCATGGCCTTGACGGCGACCAGCACGCTGTTGACCGAACTGAAAGACCGGTACGGGATTGCACTGCTCTCGATCAGGCCGCCCCTCCACGAACAGCAGCGGCAGCCGCATTGAGTTCCATGGGCCAAGAGGCAAACGAATGAAGAATCAGCGCCCGCGGCAGATCAGTCGCACAGCTCGCACAGTAATAAAAGAGAAGCTGGCCTTTCTGGGATCACTTGCCGACACGGCCAATGTAAGTTGGGCGTGCAAGGCAGCGAAGATTCCGCGCCGGACCGCCTACGAGTGGCGGGACGCCGACCCAGTTTTTGCCAAGGGCTGGGAGGAGGCTGTGGAGCTCGGCACGGACGCGCTCGAGGACGAGGCGATCCGCCGGGGCCATGCTGGCGTAGACAAGCCGGTGTACCAAGGCGGGAAGCAGGTCGGCAAGCTGCGTGAGTATTCAGACACGCTGCTGATCTTCATGCTGAAAGCGCGGCGGCCGGAGAAATTCAAGGAGCGGGCACAGATTGACCACAAGGTCGATTTGATCAAGCAGTTCATGGAGGCCGTCAGTGGGAAAAGTCGCGGACTTCCCAAGCCACTTCAGTGAGCAGAGGGTAAAGCAGTACTCCAGCGCCTGGTGGCGGCTGCGGAACATCTACTGGATCAGGAACGAGGCCGGGGAAAGGGTCGAGTTCAGGCCGAACTGCGTGCAGGAGGACCTGCTCGCCGAGATGTGGTACTTCAATCTCGTGTTGAAGGGGCGGCAGCTCGGTATTTCCACGTTGATCGACCTCTTCTTGTTGGACGTTTGTCTGTGGAACGGGAACGTCTCGGCAGCAATCATCGCCGACACCGAGGACAAGGCGAAGGAGATCTTTGACAACATCGTGGGCTTCGCGTACGAAAACTTGCCGGTGTGGATAAGGCACGGGGTCGTCGTCACCGAGGATAACCGCAGCAGCATCAAGTTCGACAACGGCTCCTCGATCACGGTGGGCGTCTCGATCCGCGGGCTCACATTCCAGTACCTCCACATCTCCGAGCTTGGAAAAATTGCGCGCTACGCGCCGCTCAAGGCTGAGGAAATCCGGACTGGCGCGATCAACACGGTCCACGCTGGACAGTTCATGTTTATCGAGTCCACTGCCCAGGGCATGGAGGGTCTATTCTACGAACTGTGCGACGACGCGATGAAGGCAAAGGCGGAGAGACGGGGCCTGACGCCGCTTTCCTTCAAGTTTCATTTCTATCCGTGGTATTTGGACGACCGATATAGCCTAGCGGAGGAGTATGCGCGACACGTCGTTATCACCGAAGAGAAACGGATTTATTTCGACGCGCTTGAGGTCGAACTCGGTATTGAACTAACGGCCGGGCGGCGTGCGTGGTACGTGGATAAAGAGCGATCGCAAAAGGAGCTGATGAAACAGGAGTATCCGAGCACCCCGCAGGAGGCGTTCGAGACTTCGCTCGAAGGCAAGATCTTCGCCAAGGAGATGGTCAGGGCGCGCTCGGACGGGCGGATCCTGGCGCACATTTCGGTGCTGCCCGCGGTGCCGGTCAACACCTTTTGGGGCCTGGGACACGGCGACCCGACCGCGATCTGGTTTCACCAGCAGGTGGGGCCGGAACACCGCTTCATCCGCTACTACAAGAACACGGGCTACGGGCTGGCGCACTACGTGGAGTTCATCCGCTCACACGGCTACCTGCTCGGCAAGCTCTACCTGCCGCATGACGCCGAGCACAAGCGCCTCACCGGCGAGATGCAGGGCAAGAGTGTGGTGGACTACCTCTACGAGATGGGGTTCACCGCTAGGGATATCGAGGTCGTGCCGCGCGTCGAGGACAAATGGCGCGATGGGGTGGACGCCTGCCGCAATGTCTTCCCGACCTGCGTGTTCGACGCCGAGAACTGCGCCGAAGGCATCAAGGACCTGGATAACTACAAGAAGCAGTGGAACCAGCAACTCGGCTGCTGGCGCGATATGCCAGCGCACGATGATGCATGCCATGGAGCTGATGCATTCGAGACATTCGCACGAGGCTACGTGGCGCAATCGGGCCCTGGACACAGGCTTAGCCGCAGGCGAAGGCGAATACGCCGACCCAATTTCATGACGGTATGAGCGCGCGGGGGAGTGCAAATCTGGGCTCCTCGCGCTATAGAAGCGAGATGCCCAAATCTACTTCATCTCATCGAATAATCAATGGGGCAACATGGACTATCAATCTTGTTTGAAGTCGTGCATTTCGAACGCGCGCGTAGCGGGTGCGGAAAAGGATGTTTCGATATACGAAGGCTACCCGGCACCCACCGAATTAGAGTGGGCCGAATGTCTGCAGGAAGTAATTGATGGCGGCGAGGACCTTCATCCTTTCGACCAGCCTCGGCCAGGCGATGATCATCCTTGTTGCGGTGCTCTTCTTCCCCGTCACCGAGGGGCACCTGCTGATGCCGATCGAGCCGGTGCAGATTCTATGGGTGAACCTGGTCGTGGCGATCGCGCTCGCGCTGCCGCTGGCGTTCGAGGCGCATGAACCGGGCCTGATGGAGCGGCCGCCGCGCCCACCGGAGGAACCGCTGCTTGGCCCTTTCCTGGTTCTTCGCACCTTCCTGGTCGGCGCGCTCATGACGGCAGGGGCGGTGGGGCTCTTCCTCTGCGAATACAACGCGGACTTGCAGGACGGCGTCGCGCCCGCGCTTGCGCTCGCGGAATCGCAGACGGTCGCCGTCACGACCATCATCGTGTTCCAGTCGATCTATCTGCTGAACTGCCGCTCCCTCACCGAGAGCGTGTATCGCATCGGCCTGTTCAGCAATCCGTACGTGTATTTCGGCATCGCGGCGACCATCGGGCTGCAGCTGGGCTTCGTTTACCTGCCCTTCCTGAATCGCTTGTTTCACAGCCATCCCCTGGATGCGACGGACTGGATCGCACCGCTCATCGTCGCGCTGGCTGGCCTTCCGGCGATCTCGCTGGAGAAGTGGTTCTGGCGCCGCCGGCGGATTGCAGGTCAGAATTAGGACGCGGGCGCTTCGAGCGCGAGGCGAGGCCGCCGCGCGGCTCGTAGCCGACGCCGCCGACCGCGCTCAGATCGGCGGCGGTCGCGGGTAACATCATCACGCGCGGCAGTCTCATAGCGGAGGGCATCTGCGTTCCATGAGCATCTCTGTCCGGCATGTCCTGATCGCCGCCCTGTGCTTGCTGCTTCTGGCCGGGGGATACGGGTATCTACGCCAGTACCAACCTCTGCTCGTGCTGGCCGACATCGGCGCCGGCCACGGCCCGTCGCGCTGGAAGGAGGTCACCCGAGCTCCCCGCCGGCAATGCGTGGCCTTCAGCGTGAACGGCCGCGCCCGCACGATGGGCGACCTCTATCTGCCGGCGGACGCCGAGCCGGCCGCCGGTATCGTGCTGGTGCCGGGCGCTGTGCCGCAAGGCAAGGACGATCCGCGCCTGGTGGCCTTTGCCACGACGCTCGCGCGTGCCCGCTTCGCGGTGCTCGCGCCGGTGCTCTCCGGGGTCCGGGAGCTGCGCGTGCGGCCAAGCGACGCCCGGGAAGTCGCCGACGCCTTCGCCTGGCTGGCGAGCCGGACAGACTTGGCCCCGGGAGGAAGGGCGGGGATCGGCGCATTCAGCTACGCGGTGGGGCCGGCGGTGCTCGCCGCCTTGGAGCCTGACATTCGCGAGCGGGTGCGTTTCATCGTGGCGGTCGGGGGCTACCACGACCTGTACCGATCGGTCCGCTTCTTCACCACCGGCTACTTCGAGGAGGATGGAAAGGCGGGTCACATGAAACCCGACGACTACGGCAGGCTGGTGTTCGCGTACGGCGCCAAAGCATACCTGCACGCGCGGCGGGACCACGAGCTCATCGAGGCCATCGCCGAGCGCAAGCGGCGGGATCGGGCTGCGGACGTGGCGGACCTGGTCGCCGGTTTGAGCCGGGAAGCCAAGGCGGTGTATGAGCTGGCGGTCAATTCCGACCCGGCGCGCTTCGCGCCGCTCCTCGCCGGGCTGCCGCCCGCCATGCTCGCCGACCTCGACGCCCTGTCCCTGCACAACAAGGATCTCAGCCGGCTCAAGGCGCGCCTGCTGCTCGTGCACGGCCGTAACGACAATCTCACCCCCTATCCGGAATCCTTGGCGCTGGCGCAAGCCGCGCCGCAGGGAAAGGCGAGGGTATGGCTCATCGGCCGGCTCCTCGGGCATGTGGACCTGAGTCTGGGCCGAGTGCTCAGCTGGCAGTTCGTCAGCAACGCGCTGCTTGACACCTGGGGCATGCTCCGCGCGGTGGCCGCGTTGCTTGGCGAGCGGGATCGAGGCAAGGATTCGTAATGGGCGGACCGGTGAGCGCAGGCCTGAGAGAAGACGCGGGGCGCCGCATCCATGGAATGCGGCGCGTGGCGAAGACAGCACACGAGGCAATCGTCGCGCCGCGGGTACTGTTGCTGACGTCCACGCTGGGCTGGGGCCATCTGCGCGCCGCACAGGCCGTCGAGGCAGCTCTGCAGCAACGCTCCCCCGCCCCGATGGTGCAGACGCTCGATTTCTGGTCTTTGATGGACGCAGAGGTCGCGCACACCGTGCGCCAGACCTATCTGCGGCTGGCGCAGGAGCGTCCCGAGCTGTACGACAGGATCTATCAGCTTGACGAACGCACCTGGCGCCGGATCCTGGAGAGCAACGAAGCGCCACCGCCCGCGCTAGCCGAGGGCCTGGAGCTGCTCGCGGCCACCGGCGCGCAGGCGGCAGGGCCGGTGCCGGACCACGGCCGCCGGGCGCTCGATCGGCTGCTGTTTCGCCTGCTTTGCGCTGTGCTACCCGAGCGCGCGCGCGGGGGCTCGCGAAACGGTGCGCTGTCGCGGCGCGCGCTGATCAACTGGGGCTGGGCACGGCTTGCACGACGGCTGCAAGCACGCCTGCAGGCCTTCGATCCCGATGTGGTGATCGCCACGCAGATGTGTCCTGCGGCCCTGCTCTCCTTCGTGAAACGACGCCGCGGGCTGAGTACGCCTTTGATCGGCGTATTGACCGATTTCGGGGTGCACGACTTCTGGATTCAGCCCGGCATTGACCGCTATTGCGTCGCGCACGAGGCAATCGGCGGCTTGCAGGGCGTCGCCATCGAACGCTCGCGGATATCCGTGACCGGTATTCCGCTGATGCCTGGCTTCCGCAACCCGCCCGACGTGCGGCAAGCGCGGCTGCAGCTCGGCCTCGGCTCTGACGCTCCGGTGGTGCTCGTGCTGGGCGGCGGCCTGGGCCTGGGCGTGGAGGCAGTCGCCGCACGCCTGCTTGCCGGCGCGGCTCGCGTGCAAGTGCTCGTGCTGGCAGGTCGCAACGCGTCCGCGCGCGGCCTGCTGGCGCCGCTCGTCAATCGGTATCCGGGACGGCTCGGCGTGTGGGACTGGACCGAGGAGACGGTGACCTTCATCCGTGCCGCCGATGTCGTGGTCGGCAAACCCGGCGGACTGAGCGTGGCCGAGGCGCTGGCATGCGGCCGGCCGGTGTGGGCGACGCACTCGCTGCGCGGTCAGGAAGGCTTCAACGTGCGCTTCCTCGAGCGGCACGGCGTCGGCCGCCTGGTGCCCGAGGCCGACCTGGCGGCAAGCATCGGATCCCTGCTCGCCCATCCCGGCGAACTGGCGCGCGTCCAGGATCGTGCGTGGACCCTGGGCCTGCGTGACGGCGCCTCGCGGATCGCGGCATTGGCCCTGGCGCTCGTGCCATCGCGAAGCCGCGGCGAGGCGGCGCATCCATACTGATGGACTGGGTGCGGCAAATCGCGCAAAGCGGTCTGGGCAGGGTGGACGACCTGTACCACAAGCGGCATCGCTTGCAGCCTGTCGGGGAGATACTCTATGTGGGACGCTCCCGCTATCGCGGCCCGGCAAGGCAGTTTGCCGACGCGACCAGGTTGGCCCCCGGCGATCTCGTCGGCACGCTGCATTTCAACAATGCGCGCTTTCCTCTGATCGACGCCGGGAGCTCCAGCCGCGCGGCGTTGCGCTTTGTGCGGCTCATGCTCGAATCGATGCGGATCCTGGCAAGTCGGGCGCGCGAGGATCCGCTGTTCTCGGACCTGGCGGTCTACCACGCGGTGAGCTGGCTGCCCCCGCACGGCCGGCGCATGGGTTTCACGACCGAACCGTTCCCGCCCGGACCGAGGAAGCGCCTGATCGCCGCCTACTTCCGTCTTCTGGTGTGGGCGTTCGCGCCCGCGGAGCAGACCCGCGCCGCGGCGAGGCCGGATCCGACCATTTACTGGCTGACCCGCAAGCAACTGCTGCACAGATTCGGCGAGCTGCGCGATGCCACCTGAGTCCCGGTGCGTGCACCTCACCTTCGATGACGGGCCGGATCCGCTCTGGACGCCGCGCATCCTCGAGATACTGGCGCAGGCGAACGTTCGCGCCACTTTTTTCCTGGTCGGGCGCTTCGCGCTCGAGCAGGCCGCACTCGTGCGCCGCGTCGCGGCGAACGGGCACGAGCTGGGAAACCACACCTGGAGCCACCGCCACCCATGGACGATGCCCGCGTCGGCCGCGCGCAAGGAAGTTCGCGACGGCGCGGCCGCAATCGCCGACATCCTCGGCCGGGCGCCGAAGCTCTTTCGGCCGCCGCACGGGAGCTTGCGCCGTTGCATGATCGAGGAAGCCGAATGCGGGGGTCAGGCCCTGATGCTATGGAACCGCAGCGCGGTCGACTGGGGGCCGCTTGGCTCTGCGCGAGGGATTGCCCGCAGATTGAGGGCGGTGCAGGCAGGCGACATCGTTCTGATGCACGACGGCGGCCGAGGCATCAACCGGCCCGAAGAGCTGGTCAAGGTGCTGCCGGAGTTTCTTTCCAGCCTCCACCGGCTCGGCTTGACTAGGTGATCCGGCGCCTGCCGGCGTTGAGCCGTACCGGTGGAGTACGCAGCCGGCCTTACGCTGCGGCGCCCGCGCCGGCCGCCGTCTCGCCCGCGATTCTCGAGATCCTGACCTTGTCGATGTTGTGGCCGTCCATGGCGACCACCTCGAAGGCGAGATTGCCGGCGGCCACCCGCTCACCTGCCTTCGGCAGATGACCGAGCCGCCACAGGATGTAGCCGGCGAGGGTCGAGTAGCGGTCGGCCTCGTCGACCAGGTCGGTGTCGATCAGGCCCGAAAGCCCGGCTCGGTTTCGAGGCGGATCTGCGGCGGACTTACGTCAGTATTCTGGAGCTCGGCCACCAACAACCAACATTGACCACGATCCTCAAGCTCGCCAAGCCCCTGAAGCGATCAGCACAGGAGATAGTTGGTTTGGTCGAAACCGAACTCCGTCAGACCAGCCGGCGCAAGCGATGACGCCGCAGGCGGCCGAGATTGGGCACCGATTTGCCGCAGCCTCCTAGCTTTGTATTTGCGCCTTGCTCGGCAAATCGACGCGCGCATTGGAAGCACGACAAGCCGAGGTGCCCGCCCCCTGGCGGCCTAACAACCCGCGAGTGTTCGGAAGGCGCTCGGGAGCGGAGGGCCCATACGGAAACCCTCCTGTTAATGCCCACCAAAATCTGCTGCCTCTTTGAGCCCTTGGAGACGACCCCTAGCCTATTCGCAAACCACTTGCTTTCGGTATGGCATTCCACTAACCTTGAGCTGAGCGGGCCGACCCGGTCAGCTGACTGAAGGGACACCATGATGAACGCAAAGACTAAGACCAGGGTGGCCCTCTATTTGCGAGTGAGTACCGACGGACAAACTGTCGCCAACCAAGAGCGGGAGCTCCGGGAGGTTGCTGAGGCCAAGGCTTGGGAGATCGTCGAGGCCTACAGCGACAAAGGTATCAGCGGCGCGAAAGGCAGGGACGGTCGCCCTGGCCTCGACAGGGCGCTACGGGAAGCAGTGCGGGGGCGGTATGAGGTGCTCGGCACTTGGTCGGTGGACCGCCTTGGGCGAAGCCTCCAAGACCTCCTACATACGCTTGGTGAGCTCCAGGCGGCCGGTTGCGACCTCTACCTACATCGACAAGCAATCGATACACGAACGCCCTCAGGCCGCGCCATGTTCCAGATGCTCGGGGTTTTCGCCGAGTTTGAGCGCGCCTTGATCCAGGAACGTGTGCGGGCCGGCCTAGCGCGTGCGAAGGAAAAAGGCACTAGGTCAGGCAGACCTATCGGCCGGCCCCGGGTATCGCCTGCAATAGAGGCGAGAATTCGCCGAGAACGGCGCAAAGGCCATGGTGTGCTCAAGATTGCCCGCGAGGTTGGGGTCGGTGTGAGCGTAGTGCAGAGGCTGCTGGCCACCGCGTAAGTCGCCCCCACCCCAACATCGCGATGACCTAGTTTGATCGGAACGGCTCAAACCGGCCATTAGGAGTCGCCCGTCTGGTGCATTCCAGACCGTCGATAGCGATGTTCGGGCCCACACGGCGCAAACACGGGCCGAAACGGTGGGCAGACAGGTCCTGGAGCCCAGCCATCACGCTGCCGGAGAAGCACCACGATGTGGGCGCCGGCGCCGCGGCCTCACCAATTCATGCGTTGGCGTTGGCGCGGCGCCCCCACAAACCGAGCGCGATCAGCAGCAACGTGACCACCCCAATCACCGCGAGCGTGGCATGGGGTACGTAGAAAGTCGTGAAGACTTCCCAACCCAGCCAGCGCAGTGCCTCCGACACTTCCGTGTAGATGCCTACCAGGTGGCCGCCCAGCGTGCCGGTGATGCCGAGCAGCAAACTGCCCAGCAGCGCCAGGCCCGCCATGATCCAGCGCGAAGGCCCTACCCATACGGCCGCGCCGTGCCGCCACCGCGTGACCAGCAGCAAGGCCCAGTAGGCCACCGTCCACGACGCGAGCAGGACATGGTTGCGGCCGAGCGGCGTCGACGCGATCGTTTCCCATGGCCACACCGTGAGACCCACAGCGAAGGCCACCACACCCGAGACCAAGGCGACCGTCAGCAGCGGGACGAGGGCGCGGTCGACGGCCTTGGCCAGCTCACCGGCGGAGAACGCGCGCAGCAGGATGGCCAGAGTCGCCGTCATCCACAGAGCGATCGGAAAATGAACCAGAACAGCGTGATAGGCGGCCATGGTCACGCTCCCGGGCGACGCTTGGGCAATTGATTGAGCGCGATGCCGAAACCGCCAACCAGCAGCACGCCTGCAAACAGCGTGAACAGCCATTGGCGGCGGATTTCGTCGGCGAACTCCGCTTCGACGCCGTAGTGGGCGAGCTGGCTTTCGCTGTGGCGAAACCTGACCGGCACGCCCTTCTTGATGTTCTCGGCGCCAGCGTGCTTGGCGCTGTTCAGCATCGGCCAGCTCACCTGGCCCGGGTAGAACAGCGTGACCGCGTGCCAGGGCTGATCCCACGTTGGTACGTCGCCCTCGAAGCGGCTGGCGACCAGGTCGGCCTCACGGCGCAGGCCCAGCGTGATCGGCAGCGAGATGTTGTGCCAGCGGCTGCCGACCGCGTTGCGGTGGACCGCGAACGCGAGGTTGTAGACCCGCTTGTCGAGCAGGATCTTGTCGTCAAGCGGGTGGCCGGTGTCCATGGCGCGCTTGAGGGTCACGTCCCAGAAACCGTCTTTCCAGAGCCCTCGGCCCAGCACCGTGATGTCGGCATGCGAGCCATCGCCGCGACGCAGCAGACGGCGCGGGATGGTGTCCCCTTCCTGCCAGGCATGGGCCGCGTCGAAAGGCACCGCGGTGTCCTCGCTGATGAAGTAGACGTCGTCGAAGCCGAGCTTGCGCTGGATGAGATCGTCCCACTTCAGCGCCCGTCGGGGGGTCCTCAGCGGATCGAGCATGAACTTGGGCTGCTTCGTTTCCGCATCCCAATTGGCGGTGAACGGCCCCTCGCCGGCATCGCCGGAACGAGCGTCGAAAATGGTCTCGTCGTCGGAGACATTGATCGGGTTCGAGCGATGCGCCCGCCAATGCCACAGGTCGAGGAAGTACCCGCCCTTGCGCAGGGCGGCCAGTTCATCCTCGGGAACGACCGAGCGCCAGTCGTTGATGTCCTTGCGGGTGGCCGGCAGGTACTTACGAACCTCTTCCTGCTTGCGCTTCTCGCCCAGATAGGGATGGGCCTTCACCTCCTCGGCCTTGGCCTCGTTGGTGAAGAACCGCAGGCTGTCGCCGATGGTGATGTAGCCACCGTAGCGGGCGAACTCGGGCACGCTGCCGTCGTCCACCATCATCGACACGCGGTCCTCGTAAATGCCCTGGGCCTGCGGTCCGGGCACGCTGCTGCCGTACTGGACCCATTTGCCGCCCTCGAACTTCATCATGTCGTGATAGATCGAAGGCTGGCGTGCCGGCCAGCGGTAGCGAAAGAAGACGTCGCGGCCGTTGTAGGCGGCCTTGACCTGCAACGGCAGGGTCAGCTCATCGGGGATATAGATGTTGCGAGCGAGGTCGTTCTTGATGACGCTTGTGCCATGGGTCAACCACGATAAGAGGAGCGCGCCAAGAAACAGTACCAGGGCGAAACCGAGCTTGGCGTTCATCGATACCTTCATGTCGTCGAACTCCGCGCGGCGAACCTGTAGCAGTGGGTCATGGCAAACACTCGTCTGGGGTTGGCGTTCCTGCCTTCGAGGGGGCAGAACGCTCAGCGCTCGATGCAATGAAAGCCCCCGCCTCGGACAGTCAGGTCGGTGTGGTGCCTGACGCGCTCGTCGGCCAAGCGCTCAGGATGGGGCTGACGTGGTCTTCTGTCTGTGCGCTGCCGTACCTGCGCGCATCCCGATCACCGACGTGCGCGAAGACATCCGTTCGGTGCAGGTCGTAGCCCGCTCTGCCGGAGACGCGCGGCTCGATCCGAGCAAGATCGCCGATTTCACTTTGGTGGGCACGGCGGGCCAACGGATTCCGGTATCGCAGATCGGAACCGTGGAGATCCGCATGGAAGACCCGATCCTGCGTCGCCGCGATCGCACGCCGACGATTACCGTGCGCGGCGACATTGCCGAGGGCTTGCAGCCGCCGGACGTGTCCGCCGCCGTGTGGAAGGAGCTCCAGCCCATCATCACCCAACTGCCGGCGGGCTACCGGATCGAGCAGGGCGGTTCCATAGAGGAATCCGGCAAGGCAAATCGCGCCTTGGCCCCGCTGTTCCCCATCATGATCGTCCTCACGCTGATCACGATCATCTTGCAGGTCCGCTCGATCTCCGTGATGATGATGGTAGTCGCAACCGCACCGCTGGGGCTCATCGGCGTCATTCCGACCTTGCTGTTGTTCCAGCAGCCGTTCGGCATCAACGCGCTGGTCGGGCTGGTCGCCCTTTCCGGAATCCTGATGCGCAACACGCTCATCCTGATCGGCCAGATCCGCCAGAACGAGAAGGATGGATTGGCACCATTCGATGCCGTGGTCGAGGCCACCGTGCAGCGCTCCCGCCCGGTCATTCTGACGGCGCTTGCCGCGATGCTGGCGTTCATTCCGCTCACCCACTCCGTTTTCTGGGGAACGCTGGCGTACACCTTGATCGGTGGAACCTTCGGCGGGACGGTTCTGACGGTCGTGTTCTTGCCGGCGTTGTACGCCATCTGGTTCAGGATCAGGCCGGCCGCGAAGGGCGAGCACGCCGCTCCCGAGATTCGGGCGGTGCCTGTCCCTGCCTAGCAGGAGAAACCAGCTTCGAGCGCCATCGGAATCAACTTCACCATCACCACCATTGAAAGGCATTCCCATGAAGATCGGAACCAAGGACACTATGCAAAGCAAGACGGCGCTCGTTACAGGCGCCTCGTCAGGCATCGGCGAAGCCACGGCGGAGCGGCTCGCGATGGCTCGGCTGAATCACATTCTCGCCCTTCAGCGCACCGCCTTTCTGCGTGATGGGTCGCCCTCGCTTGCCCAACGCCGGACCGATCTGAGGGCACTCAAATCCGCAATGCTCGCGCGGCGGCACGCCATCGAGGATGCCATCAACGCGGATTTTGGTCATCACTCTCGACATGAGACGGCCATCATGGAAGTGCTGGGCGTCGTCGAGGGTATCAAGTATCTGCATCGCAATGTTCGTAAATTCATGCGCCCCACCCGCCGACACGTCGTGTTGCACATGCGTTTCGGGACAGCTCGGGTCGAATACCAGCCTCTTGGCGTCGTCGGCGTCATGTCGCCGTGGAATTACCCCGTCAACTTGTCACTGATGCCGGTTGTTACAGCCATCGCCGCCGGAAACCGGGTGATGCTCAAACCGTCAGAGTTCACACCCGCCACGAACGCGATGCTCGAGACGATGCTGGGTGAGATTTTTCCTGAAGAGCAGGTCGCCGTCGTGAACGGTGATTCGACTGTCGGCTCGGCGTTCTCCGCCTTGCCGTTCGACCACCTTGTCTTCACGGGGAGCACGCCGGTCGGGCGCGCCGTGATGAAGGCTGCAAGCGACAATCTTGTTCCCGTGACGCTGGAGCTCGGCGGCAAGTCTCCGGTCATCGTTGCGAAAGGTCACTCACTGGACCATGCGGCATCCAAGATTGTCTACGGCAAGCTTCTCACTGGTGGCCAGACGTGTATCGCACCTGACTACGCGCTGATACACGAGACTGAGATTGATGCGTTCATCAAGGCCTATGACAAGTCCGTGAAGAGCTCCTATCCCGCGGGCCCCACAAGCGACGACTACACGTCGATCATCAATGAACGACACTATGCGCGTCTAAAGGGTCTGATCGACGACGCCCGCGCACAGGGTGCGCAGATCATCGAAGTCGGGAACAGGCCTGGTGACGCACCGGGCCGCCCCCACACGCTCGCGCCGACGATCGTGCTGGGCGTCACGGACCAGATGCGCATCGCCCACGAGGAGATCTTCGGTCCCATCCTGCCGATCCTTCCGTATCGCCACACGGATGACGCCATCGCCTACGTGAATGCGCGACCGAGGCCACTGGCGCTCTACTATTTCGGGGGCGACAATGAAGAGCGGCGTCAGGTGCTGAGCCGTACCACGTCCGGCAATGTCACCATCAACGGAACGATCACGCACATCGCGCAGGACGATCTTCCCTTCGGGGGCGTCGGTGCAAGCGGTATCGGCGCGTACCATGGAGTCGAAGGCTTTCGCGCCCTCAGCCACGCCAAGGGCATATTCGAGCAGGGCCGTTGGAATACCATCGACCTTCTGCGTGCGCCTTTCGGGCGTCGTGCCGATACCCTTCTCAACTTCTTTCTTCGGTAATCGCTGCTCCGAAGTGCCGGCGTCCGTCGAAGGCTGTACTGAGAGGCGTAAGTGGTCCGGCGACATTAAGAGGTCATACACAATTCAGTGAATCCTGATCTTGAGGCCACGTAAGTTACTCTAAAGGGAGAGATGGCCGAGTGGTCGATGCGCGAGCCCTTCCTTCGAACAGTGCGATGAGGACTCACCCGAACCCGCTGCGGCCGGCTGCCTGGGCACTCCTGTTTGCCGCAAGCCTGCTGTCCTGGGCCCCGACCGCGCAGCCGGCCGCGAATTCCGAACCGGGCCCGCAGGCACGAATTGACTCCACGGCGCGGCTTCTGGCCGGGATCCGGCCCACGGATCCGGTCCACCTCGAGATCGCGCGGCAGGAAGCATGGAAAGAGCACAGCGTCAGGCTGCGGGCGGCGTGGACGCGCATGAAGTCGAGGCAGCGATCGTTCGAGCTACTGCCCCCGTATTGTCCAAAATCTCGGCCGAGACCACTCACGCCGCCATCCGGTGGTAGAAGCTGAACACTCCACCAAGACGCTGACGGCGACGGATGTTTCCGTCATTCGCAGCATCAGCCAAGCAAGGTCGAATTAGCTTGTTGCCCAGACCCTGATGATTGCCAGCGTGCGCTCTCGTTCGACTCGCCGCGCTATCGCACGGTCGAGCAGATCCTGGAGAAGGGACTCGATCAGAACCCGCAACCCGAATTACCCGCGCTCGCTCCCGTCTACACCGGAGAGGCGCGGTTCCTGCGCGACACCACCAAGCTCTTACACTGAAAGGAGACCCCACCTTGAATCCCCTGGGGTAAGTCCTTGATCTACCCTTGATTCACACCCTCGAACTATGGAAGTTGGGCTAACTAACTATGTGCGCTGGCGCACTGACGACAGTATGCATACGCTCTAAATTTAAGCATGGGAAACAATGAGCAAGCGGTGCTTGCGCCGTGGCGATTTCCCATCAACTTCAAGGACACCGAAATGAACTGGGACCGCATCGAAGGAAACTGGAAGCAATTCAAGGGCAATGTCAAGCAGCAGTGGGGCAAGCTTACCGACGATCAGCTTGATGTGATTGCCGGTAAGCGCGATCAGCTCGCCGGCAAGATCCAGGAATCGTATGGCATCTCGAAGGATGAAGTGGAGAAGCAGCTCACCGATTGGCAAAAACGCCAGAAGGAACCAACTCACGTCAAGTGAGGCAGCGTAAAAACGGGCGCGATACCGGGCGGTTCCGCGATCGCGCTACCCACTGATTCAGCAAATAAAGGAACGATCCTGAACAAACTCCACATCACCACAATCGCCGCTGCGATTGCCTTCGCGTTCAGCACCGGTGCGATGGCGGCGCAAAGCATGTCAAAGGACGAATACAAAGCCGCCCAGAACAGCATTGCGGCCGAGTATAAGTCCGCCAAAGCGAGTTGTGACTCGCTGTCGGCTAACGCGAAAGACGTGTGCATGGCCGAAGCCAAGGGCAAGGAGAAGGTCGCAAAGGCCGAGCTCGAAGCGCGCAATAAGCCCAGCGAGAAGGCCCGCAACGCCGTGAGCATCGCCAAGGCGGAAGCCGATTACGCGGTTGCCAAGGAAAAGTGCGACGACAAGGCCGGCAACGACAAAACAGTCTGCCTGAAGGAAGCCAAGGCCGCAGAAGCCCGCGCCAAGGCTAACGCGAAGGCGCAGATGCAGACCTGGGATGCGAACAAGCTGGCCAAGGAGAAATCCACCGCAGCGAAGTCCAAGAAAGAATCCCCCGGGGAATATGTCGATGACGCTGTCATTACTACCAAAGTGAAGGCAGCAGTGTTGGAAGAACCTTCGCTCAAGTCGGCCGAAATCAACGTCGAAACTTACAAAGGCATTGTTCAGTTGAGCGGCTTTGTCAGGTCCCGCGCCGATATCAACAAGGCCGCCCAGGTTGCCAAGGGCGTCAAGGGCGTGAAGTCCGTCAAGAATGACATGATTGTTAAGGGCCAGCAGTAAAGCCGCTGGTTTCGTACGTAGCAGCAGGTGCGCAAAGCAAGGAGAAGCGAATTGAGTGTCGGAACAATACTTCTGATCATCCTGGTACTGGCGCTGGTGGTCCCAGCGGCGTAGTTGGCTTGATACTGGTGATCGTGTTGATTTTATTCTTGCTGGGCAAGATATAGCGGCTATTTCCATCGTGCTGAGTGTAGCGCGCAGAACGGGAGCAATCGAACGTGAACAAGGACCAAGTAAAGGGCTCGACGAAAGACGTTGCCGGCAAAGTCCAGGAACACACGGGCAAGCTGGGTTGGCAGCAAGGAACAGCAGATCAAGGGGCTTTCAAAACAAAAGCAGATTTCCGGGAAGGTGCAAAAGGGCGTCGGCGATGTCAAGCAATCTGTTGAGGATTTCAAGAAGAGCTACCAGATCGGAACGTCCGACTTCACCACCTGCGCGCGCGACGCCCAGATTTGCGGGCCGGGCGTATGGCCAGCAAGTCGCATTGCATCAATAAGTATTTCTCAAGCACTTTTTTGACAGGAGATGAACATGAACTACGAAGATCGCGATACCTTAGGCATGTACAAAGTCTACAAAGGCGGTGGACCGGGACCCGATGTGCGGCGGGGACCCGGACCCGAAGTGATGGGGGCCGACACCCTCATTGGGAACGACGTCTACAACGATAAAGCCGAGGATTTGGGTGACATCAAGGAAATCATGTTGGACATGCGCAGCGGCAAAGTGGGTTACGCAGTGTTGTCCTTCGGCGGCTTCCTCGGTATGGGCGAAAAGCTTTTCGCGGTGCCGTGGAACGCGTTGACGCTCGACACGAAGAATAAACGCTTCGTGCTGAACGTGGAGAAGGACCGCCTCAAAGATGCACCGGGATTCGATAAGGACAAGTGGCCCAACATGGCAGACCAATCTTGGGCAAGGGAAATCCATTCTTACTACGGGACTAAACCGTACTCGGACAACCCGCCCGCGTAACTTACTCTCGTTGACGGCGGACATTTAAACCGCTGATCCAATTTCGAAATGATATAGCTCACGGAAAGCCAGCTACGGTTAACGCCAATGGCCTCATGGTGTATGCCGAGCGTTTTAGGGATGTAAGTGACGCGATGGCTGCTCGGTGGGAGAAGATGTGTGTCCCAGCGGCGGCGGAACGAAACTTACACGATGTCTACGCCCTCGCAGAGATTCTTCGCGAGACGGGTTGGCTTAAGCCGACGCTCACCACAATCTTTAGGTCACTAGGCCATGCCTCATATAGCAAAACTCCCGTCTAACCACACGCTCAAGTCGGGACGCGCCGAAGCGGCGCGCGCCTGAGCGGAACGTTGGGCGTCTACGCGGTGGCCTTGATGGACCAGGGGCTGCGTCTCGCCGGCGATTACCCGGTCGCGCCAGAACTGACCTGGCGGCGCTGGCCGGTCGTGAAGGCGTTCGTGCGCGATCCCGACAACCCGAACAGCCGCTACGTGAACGAGTTCTACGAGCTGCTCGACAAGGCGCGCCGCGCGGATTAGAGCTTGAGGCGCTACGAGGGCGATGCCACTGAGAGCTACGCTGAGAAGCATGGGAAAGAGTTTGAATTTGCCGATGCCGGCGACCGGGCAGCGCGGGAAATGGCCCGGATCCGGCGTGCGAACGAGGTGATCGCAGAGAGCCGGGAGTATACTGCCGAGGAAAAGCGGCGCCTGATTCGCGAGCACAACGCGATGATCAAGGAGATCGCCAAGGGTATCCGCCAGCAGGTTGAGCCATGAGAGATCCAGTCGGAACCGCGGCCATAGGGATCGTCGCGCTCATCACGGCGGGCCTTTTCATGCCGAGCTGCTCGAGGGCGCCGGACCCGAAGTCCCCACCGATCAGCCAAAAGGTCCGCGTCGAAAACCTGCAAGCGCGCGTCGAGAAGACTTACCGCCTCTCCGACACCGAAACCGTGAAGACCGTTATCGTGCCGGGCTGGCCGCTCGGTGAGAAGTGCGTCATCTACTCCAACGCGATGTCGAGCACGATGCAGTGCCGGGAGATCAGTGCCCATGCACAGTGAGCCGAAGAAGCTCAAGACGATCGAGGTGGAGGAGTTGACCGAGCGCGACCTCGAGCAGCTCTCCGAAGAGGAACTCGCTGCGCTCGAGGAACCGGAGTACGACCCTGAGGCTCGTTGGACGGCTGCCCCGGGCGGTCCCGCTTTCTATGCTTATTCGACCAACTATCTGGTTGACGTGGAAGCGGGAGTCATCGTCGATGTGGAAGCGATTACCGCGTTGAGGTACGCTTGGCTGGTCCGCTAAATACACAGGGGGGAGTCCATGCCTGAGAGCAGCTGGCCGGTTTTGGTCGGAGCGCTTGTCCTGTTCGTGGTCATCGCCGTGTTCTTCGTCCGAATCATCCCGCGTGTTATGGGGAAGCAGTGCCCGAAGTGCCTGCGGCGCGTGCCGAAGGGCAAGGCGACGTGTCCCGCGTGTGGTACCACCGTGAATGCCCGCACCGATCTCGGTAAGTGATAGTTGAAAACCAGAGAACGGCGGTCATAGCTCGGTACCGTTAACGGTCATAACAAGGCACGAAGCATCGCCGAGACGCAGGCATATCAGCAGTCGCGGAAGGACCGCAAGAAAGTCGAGATGCTGTTTGCCCACCTCAAGCGCATTCTGAAGCTCGATCGACTACGGCTGCGAGGCCGCAGCGGAGCGCAGGACGAATTCGTCTTGGCAGCGACCGCTCAGAACCTGAGGCGAATGGCGAAGTGGTTGATGCCTCCTGCAGCCCCAATGGTTCAAATGGCTGCGTAAAAAGGGGCCGATGCGCGATCGCGTCGCCCGCCAAGCCAACCCAATCGCAAAACCGGCGATTCCAGCGGCCTCAGGCCGAAAAAGATCGTTCAGCGTCGAGTTCTTCAACGGAATAGGCCGAGACCAGCCATCGTGAAGGCGCTCTTCGGACGCACGTGCCACCGAACAACGGCTTTCAGAGCGACGCGCCGCATGGTAGCCCAGGTGACCTGCGCTCTAACAACCGGTTACAGACGACGCGCATGAAGTCACGCGCGCCTGAACCGGCACGTTGAGTCTGTAGGAAAAGTCCCCGCCGATGTTCGATCGATTTAAATGCAATATGAGGAACGCTTCGGTAAGATTGGACGGAAACGATCAACCGCGCCGCGATCTCCTCTTGGCGCGAATCGTCGAGCGCGGCAGCGGCAACAACCCTGAGCATCGACAAAATTGCAGCAGTTTTGGAACGAGCCGAAAACCTCGCTGTATTGGGGTTTTCCTACAGACTCGTTAGGCGACTTGATATGGACTCGGAGCGCTTGACCAAGTTCGAGGTGGCTGAGGCGCAGCTCAATAAGGCAATTGAGCTGTTCTGTGCTCATGAGCCCCTCCCAGCGATCACTCTGGCTGGCGCAGCTGAGGAGATCCTTGGAAAACTCGTGAGGGACGGCGGAAACCCAAGCGCGCTGGACGAAGAAGTGAAAGACCGCTGCGATCTTTTCCACACAGTCTTTGGTCGTCCCGGGGATCCCAAAGTGTTCGCGGATTTGATAAACCGCCCAAGAAACGAGCTGAAGCACCGAATGGCGGGGGCGCCTTTAGCCTTCGAACTGGAGGAAGCGGCGGTCAACCTGATCCAACGTGCCATTACTAACTTTGAGAAGCTGCGTCCTGGACCCAATCCGTTGTTCCGAAGATTCGAAGACGAGGCGGCAGCCTGGTACCGTCGCTCTAGTGGATAAGTCGCCTAACAACGCGCTCCACCGGACGGCCCTCGCTTCGCTCGGCGCTGGTGAGCGCGGGCATTATGCCTCGGCATCATGGCGCTGCAACTAATCAAGCTTCATGCGCATCCGCATGAGACGGCGGTGACCAAGATCGGCTCTGTCGTTGCAGACGGAGCGTTCTTCCTCGATTTCAGCCGCCCTCTAAAGCGTATCCGGTGGCTCGGTGTGCAGAATTCATGGTTTGGCTTTACGGTCCTCCTGTTGGCTCCAGTGGTTCACCAGAGCGAACAGATCGGCGGCTACGTAATCGGCGTGCATCGCAGTGACCCGTACTTCGCGGATCTGCAGACACTTTGGAAAGCCAACTACCCATCCAAACGAACGCCGCCAACCGCAGTGGCCGACAATCTAAAGATCGTTGCTGATTTCGCCACACAGTTTCCGGAGGACAGTCGATGACGGGAGAGCCATTCAGGCCATGAAGCCTAACCCAGCGTTCGAGCGGACGGCCGACCTTGGTGCGGTGCTTCCAGAACCCGGCAGGCATGGAGTCGGTCTTGGCGTCGTAAGCTGGCGCCAGTCTAGATCACCTGCGGGCCAAACGTGCCGGAAGATGGGTAAAAGTGTGGGTAAAGAAGAGGCTTCGCAAGCGTCAGTGCTTGATATCAGGCACTTATCCCACTTGACTGGCGGAGAGGGTGGGATTCGAACCCACGATACGCTCGCGCGTATACCGGTTTTCGAGACCGGCCTATTCAACCACTCTAGCACCTCTCCGGCGTGAAGGCGCGATTGTACCAACGGGCACCCCTTGCGACTAGGTTGCCTTGATGACTTTCGCGTCTCCCATGTAGGGCCGGAGCACTTCCGGAACGACGACGCTTCCGTCGGCTTCCTGGTAATTCTCCAGGATCGCGACGAGCGTGCGGCCGACTGCGAGCCCTGAGCCGTTGAGCGTATGCACGAGCTCGTTCCTGCCGCCCTCGCTGCGGAAACGCGCCTGCAGGCGGCGCGCCTGGAACGCCTCGAAATTGCTGCACGACGAGATCTCGCGATAGGCCTTCTGCGCCGGCAGCCACACCTCGATGTCGTAGGTCTTGGCCGCAGCGAAGCCCATGTCGCCGGTGCAGAGCGTCACCACGCGATACGGCAAGCCGAGCCGCTTCAGGACGTTCTCGGCGTGCGCCGTGAGCTCCTCGAGCGCGTCGTATGATTTCTCCGGATGGCTCACCTGCACCAGCTCGACCTTGTCGAACTGGTGCTGCCGGATCATGCCGCGCGTGTCCTTGCCGTAGGAGCCCGCCTCGCTGCGAAAGCAGGGCGTGTGACACACGAACTTGAGGGGGAGCTTGTCGAGCGGAAGGATCTCGTCGCGCACGATGTTGGTGACGGGCACCTCTGCCGTGGGAATCAGATACCATTTTCGCTCCTGCGCCGAGGATGCCGCATCCTTTCCCGCCGCGCCGCCGGCACCGCCAAAATCGACCCGGAACAAGTCGCTCTCGAACTTGGGCAGCTGACCGGTACCGGTCATGGAGAGATCATTGACGATGTAGGGCGCGTAGATTTCCGTGTAGCCGTGCTCGCGGACATGGATGTCCAGCATGAACTGCGTGATCGCCCGGTGAAGGCGCGCGACCTCCCCTCTCATCAACACGAAGCGAGCGCCGCTGATCCTGGTTGCGGCGTCGAAATCGAGACCAAGCGGAACTCCGACGTCGACGTGGTCCTTGATGGGAAAACCGAATCTGCGCGGCGTCCCGACCTTGCGCACCTCGACGTTGTCATCCGGGGATTTCCCGGCCGGCACGCTCTCGTGCGGCACGTTGGGTATCTCGAGGAGATACTGGGTGAGCTCTTCCTGAACCGCCTCGAGATCGCGCTCAAGGGATTTCAGCCGGTCGGCCTGCGCGTTGACCTCCGCCATGAGCGCCGTGGCATCCTCGCGCTTTGCTTTCAGCTGCCCGATTCTCTTCGAGAGCTGGTTGCGCCTTGCCTGCAGCTCCTGCGTTTCTGTCTGAACCGACTTTCTCTTCGATTCGAGCGCTTCGAAGCCCGCTTGATCAAGCTTCACACCGCGAGCCGCGAGGCGCTTCGCGACCGCCGCGAGGTCGCTGCGTAACAACTGGATATCCAGCATCTTGTTCGGCCTCCCCGGATTTCGCTTTTTGCGGCGCCCATTATCTCGGAGATTCGCGCGCATCGCCACCCTCGCGACGGCGCGCCGCGCCGGCCACACGGCAGAAAGATGCCCGCGGACTATTGCGTGCCGCGCTTCCGCCCGCGCCGCGATTTGACATCGAGCGCGCGCAGCTCGTCGAGCTTCTCCCGTATGCGGGCCTCAAGGCCCTGCCCGGTCGGCCGGTAGAACTCGTGGGGCTCCATGCCTTCGGGAAGATAGCTCTCTCCCGCCGCGTAGGCGTCCGGCTCGTCATGCGCGTAGCGATAATCGCGCCCGTAGCCAAGTTCCTTCATGAGCCGCGTCGGCGCGTTTCGCAGATGGAGCGGCACCGGCCGCGACCCGTCCTGGCGCACGAAGTCCTGGGCCGAGCCGAACGCGCGGTACGCGGCATTGCTCTTCGGCGCCATTGCAAGATAGATCGTCGCCTGCGCCAGCGCGAGCTCGCCCTCGGGCGAACCCAGCCGCTCGTGGGTTTCGACGGCGTCGAGCGCGACGCGAAGCGCGCGGGGGTCGGCGAGGCCAACATCCTCGACCGCCATCCGAATCAACCGGCGCCCGAGATAGAGAGGATCCGCTCCGCCGTCAAGCATGCGCGTCAACCAGTAGAGCGCGGCATCGGGGGAGGACCCGCGCACCGCCTTGTGCAGCGCGGAGATCTGGTCATAGAACTCGTCGCCGCCCTTGTCGAAGCGGCGCAGCCGCTGCGCAAGCGCGTCGCGCACGAAGGCCTCGTCGACTTCGCGCCGGCCGGCTTCGGCTGCCGCGATCCCGATCTGTTCCAGCATGTTGTAGAGCCGCCGCGCATCGCCGTCCGCGAAGCCGAGGAGAATCTCGCGCGCGCGATCGCTGAAACCGAGATCTTCCAGCGCCTCGCGCCGCGCCCGCTCGAAGAGCCCGGTGAGCTCGGCTTCCGTGAGGGGCTGCAGGACATAGACCGCCGCGCGGGAGAGAAGCGCGCTGTTCACCTCGAACGACGGATTCTCCGTCGTCGCCCCGATGAACGTGAGGAGCCCCCGCTCGACATGCGGCAGGAACGCGTCCTGCTGCGCCTTGTTGAAGCGGTGCACCTCGTCGACAAAGAGAATCGTCTGCCGGCCGGACTGCTGCAGGTTGAGCTCGGCACGGGTAACGGCATCGCGTATGTCCTTCACGCCTGCCAGCACGGCCGAGATCGCGATGAAGTCGGCGTCAAACGCCTGCGCCAGGAGGCGCGCGAGCGTGGTCTTCCCTACGCCGGGCGGCCCCCACAGGATCATCGAATGCGGCTTCCTCGCCTCGAACGCGAGGCGCAACGGCTTTCCGGGACCGAGGAGATGCGACTGGCCGACGAAGTGCTCGAGCACCCGGGGCCGAAGCCTTTCCGCCAGCGGAGCGTCGGGTGCGCGCTTCTGGAAGAGATCATTCACTGATGACGTCCGCGCCGGCGGGAGGCGAGAACTTGAACAGGTCCGCCGGGAGCTCCTCGTTGCGCTCCATGGCCGAGAACTTGATGACGGTGACCTGGCCGAACTGATCGCGCAGCTCCATCGCTTCGAGCCCCGTCTTGCTGAAGCCCAGACGGATGCTTTCGAACACGGTGTCCCGCGCTTTCGGCACGGCCTCGAGCCAGTTGAGGCCTCCCTCGGTGCCCGCCTTGGAGAGCGTATAGCTGCGTTCGATCTCGTTGCTCCCGGCGAGGAGCGCCGCCGGACTCGATCCCAGCGCGCCCTCGAGCCTGCGCACCGTCACCTGGTTGAGATCGCTGTCGTAGATCCACAGCCGCGCGCCGTCCCCGACGATGACCTGCAAGTAGGGTTTCTCGTACTCCCAGCGAAAGCGTCCCGGACGCGCGAAGGCCATGTTCCCCACAGACTGCTGCAGCACCTTCAGGTCCTTGTCGAGCACGATCTGCGCGAACCGCGCGCGCGCCGTCAGGGTCTCCCGCAAGAGCGATTTCAGTTCCTCGATCGAATCGGCCATGCCCGCCTGCGGCAGGAGGAAGAGAGCCAGGAGAGGCATGAGGCGTTTCATCAGAACCTTCGTATCCGTTGGAGGTTGGAGATCCGTCCGCCGCGCAGCCTGACGACCGTAGTGAAAGGATCGGAGAGGGTCGGAAAGTAGTAAAAGGTCTTGACGAAAAAGTCCTGATCGCTGTCCAGACTCTGGTGATCGGGCGCGCCGGCGCGGATGAGCAGCTCTCCTTCGGTCATGCCACGCTCGAGCCGGACGAAAGTATCGAAGGTCATGCCCCGCACGGGTGCAGCACGGGCGTAGGACGAGGGCACCGGCATAGGCATGATCTGAACCGGCCGCCCTTCCGCGCGCTCGCGCCGATCGGCCTCGACCCGCCTTCCCGCTTCGCTGCCCGTCCCGACGACGCCCTGGGGCTCGGTATCGACGGGTACCGCGCGGCTCGACTCGGGCGGCTTCTCGCCGTAGTTGGTGACGCCCTTCTCGTCGACCCACTTGTAGGTCTGGGCAGCGTAGCCCGCGCTGGCCGCGAATACGACGATCACGCCCAGCATCGCCTTCATGAGACCACCTCCGGAATGGATAGACGCCCGGGTAAGACAGCGTGCCCGGGCGAAAATTCTACACCTGCTACTAGCGCTCCTCGGACGCGGAGGCGGGCGCGAGCACGTCGCGGTTGCCGTTCGACTGCATCGCGGAGACGAGCCCCGCGCGCTCCATCTGCTCGATGAGGCGGGCGGCGCGGTTGTAGCCGATCCTCAGGTGGCGCTGGACGAGCGAGATGGACGCGCGCCGCGTCTTGAGCACGATCGCGACGGCCTGATCGTAGAGCGGATCCGATTCCGCGTCGCCCGCCTCCAATTCGCCCTCGGTCTCCGATTCGGCTTCCGGTCCTTCGAGCACGCTCTCGACGTAGCGCGGGCGGGCGAGCGCCTTGAGATACTCGACCACCTTGTGCACCTCGTGATCGGCAACGAAGGCGCCGTGGACGCGCTGCGGGAAGCCCGTGCCGGGCGGCAGAAACAGCATGTCGCCCTGGCCGAGGAGCGCTTCGGCCCCCATCTGGTCGAGAATCGTCCGGGAATCCACGCGCGCGGAGACCTGGAACGCGATGCGGGAGGGAATGTTCGCCTTGATGAGGCCGGTGATCACGTCCACGGAGGGCCGCTGCGTGGCGAGGATGAGATGTATGCCCGCGGCGCGCGCCTTTTGCGCGAGCCGCGCGACAAGCTCCTCGAGCTTCTTTCCCACGACCATCATGAGGTCGGCGAGCTCGTCGATCACCACGACGATCAGCGCCATCTCGTGCAGGGGCTCCGACTCCTCCGGCACCGGCGCCAACGGGTTGGGGATGGGCTTCCGTGCCCGGACCGCCTCGCGCACCTTCTGATTGAACCCCGCCATGTTGCGCACGCCCAGCGCATTCATGAGCTTGTAGCGCCGATCCATCTCCGCCGTGCACCAGTGGAGCGCGTTGGCGGCCTGGCGCATGTCGGTCACCACCGGCGCGAGAAGGTGCGGGATGCCCTCGTAGACGGAGAGCTCGAGCATCTTCGGATCGATCAGGATGAGGCGCACCTGGGAAGGCGGCGACTTGTAGACGAGCGACAGCAGCATTGCGTTGATGGCGACCGACTTGCCCGATCCGGTTGTGCCGGCGATGAGGAGATGCGGCATGCGCTGCAGATCGGCCACCACCGGGTTTCCCGCGATGTCCTTGCCAAGCGCGAGCGTAAGCGGCGTGCCCTGGTCGGCATAGACCTGCGAGCTCAGGATTTCCGACAACCGCACGATCTGGCGGCCGGGGTTCGGGATCTCGAGCCCCATGAGACTCTTCCCGGGTATCGTCTCGACGACGCGGATGCTCACGACCGACAGCGCGCGCGCAAGGTCCTTCACCAGGTTGATGACCTGGCTCCCTTTCACCCCGATCGCGGGCTCGATCTCGTAGCGCGTGATGACGGGTCCCGGGTAGGCAGCGACGACCCTTACCTCCACGCCAAAGTCGAGCAGTTTCTTCTCGATCAGCCGCGACGTGAACTCGAGCGTCTCGGCGCTGAGCACCTCGAGGCTCCTCGGCGGCTCGTCGAGCAGATTGAGCGGCGGAAGCAGCGAATCCGGCAGGTTTTCGAAAAGGGGCACCTGCTTCTCGCGCTCCACCCGCGCGGACCTGGGAATGTCGAGCGCCGGCGGCTCGATGCGAATCGGCTCGTGGATCTCGAGCTTTCTTTGCTTCTCCTCTACGAGCTCCTCGCGCTCGATCGTCGCCTGCTCTCCCGCACGCCTGTCTTTGCGCTCTTCCCACTTGCTCTGGACGAAGAAGTAGCTTCCCTCGGCCCACGCTCCGATCCGCTCGATCACGGCGAGCCAGGAGATCCCGGTAAAGAGGCTCAAGCCGGCCGCGAAAAGCATGAGCAGGATGAGCGTCCCGCCGGTAAATCCCAGGGCCTGCGTGAGCCCCCCGCCGATGACAGCGCCCAGAATGCCTCCGGGTTCATGAGGAAGGGCGGCCTTGAGCGTGTGCAGGCGGCTCGCCTCGATGCCGCTGCTTGCGAGAATCACGATGAGAAAACCCACCGCCGCGATCGCATACGGCCTGCGGTCTGTGTGGGGCGCATGCTCGATCTGGTGAAATCCCCACCACACGAGGGCTCCGCAGAAGACGACCCACCAGTAAGCGGACAGGCCAAAGAGGTACAAGAGGATGTCCGCGAGCCACGCGCCTACCGTGCCACCCGCGTTATGAACCGTGGAAACGTCGGCGCCGTGCGACCATCCCGGGTCGGCCCGGTCGTAGGTGTAGAGCACCAGCGCCAGGTACAGCGCAACGCCCAGCAGCGCGAGCCACCAGAACTCGCGCAACAGGGCGGCAAGTTGCGGAGGAAGCGGATTACGGGCTGCGCGGGTGCTCAACGCTGTCTCACTGGACGGCCTGGATAGTCCCTTTAACCCGCTGATTATAGAACGGAACCGCTACAGCGTGAACAGCACTTGGCATTTCGCCGCCACAGTGAAACGTAGCGTGTCGATACGGATGCAATGATTGGGCGGCGGCCCCACAAAAAAACAAACCCCGCTACGTGCGGGGTTTGGCCAAAACCGGGAGGCGCGCGGGTCTAGCGGACCACGCACTCCTGGCTCAAACCGGAGCCCACGCCCCCGCCCGTGGCGACGCCCAGGACAAAGGGCAGCTGACCGAGATTCATGCCCGGATCGCTTGGCAGCAGGACCGGGGCCGAGCCCGCGTCCCTCGAGAAGCCAAACTGCCCTTCGCCGATCACCTGGTCGCCGGCGCCGTTCTGCATGATGTAGCTGCCCGTGTAGGTTGCATGGTACACGCCGCGCTCGAGCTTGTCGCCGTTGCTCGTCACGCCATCGCACCCGTGCACGCAGTCGAGCGTGTCGCCCGAGGAGCCACGAATGCCGATCGTCGCAGTATTGGTGCCGATCTTGTAGGCGTCCTGGTTTCCGCGCTTGCCGATCAAGCCTGTCACCGTGCGCAGGCCTCCCTTGATGAGCCGCAGGAACGAGCTGTCTTCCCCGGGCTGGTCTTGAACGAACCGGTACTGCTCGATCTTCAGCTGCGTATGCGGCCGCATCGTCATCGAGCTGCCGTCTGAAAAGTTGATCTGGGCATAGCTGTCCCGTTGCGTCGTCAGCACATCGCCGGGATGCACCTCGGATTTCTGCGAAAGGACGCGCACCGTTCCATCCGAGCGCTGCACCGAGAGCGTGCCGCTGAGGTGCGTCACGGTGCCGGCGCCCGCCGCCATGGCAACCGCGCTCGCCAGCATCAGCACGAGATAGCTCGCCTGCACGAGGCTTCGCTTGAGTGTCTTCATGGATTGATTCCTCCGCTCACGGCCGACTGCCGTAGATCCCCCCAACGGAACCCGTTGTAACTATTGGAACTTTTATACCACGCCGGGGAGCTGCGGAGATGTGACAAAGTGCGCAACCAGGGTGGTCGCGCGGGCAAAAAAAGACATCAAGAAAACAAGGAGCTACGAAGCGTCTGCGCCGATCAACCGGCCACAGCCTGGCGCTGCGACGCAATCTCATCGATCGGCGTCAGGTTTGCGGCTCGCGCGGGGTGTGGTGCCGGGTGGAAGCCCGTCGCTGCATGGACTGCTTGTCCAGCACGAAGATCTTGCGCTTCTCCGCACGAATCAGGCCCTTACGCTGAAGGTCCTTGACCACGCGGCTCACCATTTCGCGGGATGCGCCGATCATGCGCGCGATTTCCTGCTTCGGCGGCGCATGCTCAACGACCCATTTGCCGTCCACGTTGTGCGCCATGTCGAGCAGCAGCCGCGCCACGCGCCCGTAGACGTCGATCAGAGCGAGGCTCTCGATCTTGCGGTCGGCCTCGCGCAGACGCTTCACCAGGTTACGAATGATGAGCATCGCGAGGTCGAAATTTTCCTTGATCACGCCGGTGAAGCCAGCTCGCGACAGGCGCAGCATCTCGCAGGGCTCCACGGTCTCGACGCTCGCCGAGCGGACCTGGTCGTCGAGCAGGCCCATCTCTCCAAAGAAATCGTGCGGCCCGAGCATGGCAAGAATGACCTCGTGTCCCTCCTCGTCCGGAATGAGCACCTTCACACGACCGGACAGAATGATGTAGAGCGCATCGGTCTCTTCACCCGCGCGCAGAATGAACGCATTGCGCGAAAAGCTGCGATGCTGCACGCCGGTCAGGACCTGGGACAGCTGAGAGTCGGAAAACAACGAAAACAGTGGGACGCTTTTCAGGATCTGCGGATTCAGCGAGAACTGCGCTGCCATCTTCCTCACTCCACTTTTTGTTCTGCTTCGCGCCCCCTGGCGCGCCGCGGCAAAATATGCCCTATATTGCCAGAGTCGAGGGCGCCCGTCACGTCCGGGGAGCATTTGGATCGCATACCGAGCCGGACGGACCGAGCGAAGCTGCGCCCTCGCAACTCGACATCGGCCGGCGGGCGCTGCTAGAGTTCAGCTTCCCTTCACTCGCTGTCCCGCATTTGTCGCATGGCAAATTCACCGAAACACTGCCGGGTCCTGATTCTGGGCTCGGGGCCGGCCGGATATTCCGCGGCTGTTTACGCCGCCCGTGCCAATCTCGAGCCGGTGCTCATCACCGGCCTCGCGCAGGGCGGGCAGCTCATGACGACCACCGACGTCGATAACTGGCCGGCGGATGCCGCCGGCGTGCAGGGCCCCGAGCTGATGGAGCGGTTTCTCAAGCACGCCGAGCGGTTTGGCACGGAGATCCTATTCGACCACGTTCATACGGCACGGCTGCGCGAGAATCCCATCGCGGTAGTCGGAGATCAGGGCACTTACACCTGCGACGCGCTCATCATCGCCACGGGTGCCTCCGCGATGTACCTGGGCCTCCCGTCCGAGCAGGCGTACATGGGCAAAGGCGTCTCGGGATGCGCGACCTGCGACGGATTTTTCTACAAGGGACAGGAAGTCGCCGTGGTCGGCGGGGGCAACACGGCGGTCGAGGAAGCGCTCTATCTCAGCAACATCGCCAGTTGCGTCACCGTCGTGCACCGCCGCGACAAGTTCCGGGCCGAGGCGATTCTGGTCGACAAGTTGAAGGAGAAGGTCGCCTCGGGCAAGGCCGAGATCCTGTGGGATCACGTTCTCGACGAAGTGCTCGGCGACAAGAGCGGGGTGACGGGCATGCGCGTGAAGAACGTAAAGACCCAGGCGTCGTCAGAGCGCGGGCTGCAGGGCATATTCATTGCCATCGGGCATCGACCCAACACCGAGATCTTCTCGGGACAGCTCGACATGAAGAACGGATACATCATTACTAGATCCGGGCTCGAGGGCAACGCGACTGCCACCAGCGTTCCGGGCGTTTTCGCGGCGGGAGACGTGCAGGATCACGTCTATCGACAGGCCGTGACCAGCGCGGGAACCGGCTGCATGGCGGCGCTCGACGCGCAGAAATACCTCGAGTCCCGCGACCTCACCTGAAAATTGCGCAAACCGGAATCCCGCCCCGCCGCAGCGGAGGCGTTCGAGCATGAAAAAACGATTCCATAAACCCGGCACCGCAGCGCGCGACGCGGACGTCTTTCGCGCGGCCCTTTCGGACGTAACGCCGCTACGCCACTCCCGCACGCTGATCGAGCGCCCGCGCCCGCGTCCGCTCCCGGCGCAAAAGCAGCTCGACGAGCGCGCCGTGCTGCGTGAAAGCCTCCGCGACGAGAGCGCCTGGGAGATGGGCCTCGACACCGGGGAGGAGCTCTCGTTCGTCCGCCCCGGCATCGACGCGCGGACGCTCTACCGGCTGCGGCGCGGACACTGGGTCATTCAGGACGACCTCGACCTGCACGGATCCAACACCAGCGAAGCACACGCGCTGGTCGCGCAGTTTCTGGCGCATTGTGCACGGCGGGGGTTGCGGTGCGTCCGCATCGTGCACGGCAAAGGGTTGCGCTCGAGGAATCGCGAGCCGGTATTGAAACGCAAGGTGGCCGGATGGCTCATGCAACGCAATGATGTACTCGCGTTCTGCCAGGCACCGCGGCCGGATGGCGGCAGCGGCGCCGTCGTCGTCTTGCTTAAAGGCGTGACCCCTGACCGGTGACCGGTGACCAGAGCAAAAGGCGGCTCACCCGTTTCTAGTCACAAGTCACTGGTCACTGGTCACTGGTCACGATTTTCAGATAGCGGCTTCGTCAGTTTCGCCCGTGCGGATCCGAATGACCTGATCGACGCTGCTCACGAAGATTTTGCCATCGCCGATCTTGCCCGTGCGCGCCGCCTTGACGATGGCATCGATGGCGCCGTCGAGCAGCTTGTCCGGCACCACGACATCGACCTTGACCTTGGGCAGGAAATCGACGACGTACTCGGCCCCGCGATAAAGCTCGGTATGGCCCTTCTGGCGGCCGAAGCCCTTCACTTCCGTCACGGTGAGCCCGCTGACACCGATCTCGGACAGCGCCTCGCGCACTTCATCAAGCTTGAACGGTTTGAAGATGGCTTCGATTTTTTTCATGGGGCCCCTCCGCAAGGAACGCGTCCGCTGTTTCGCGTAAGGATATCACAGCTTCCTGGTGTGCTGTCCCGCAAATAACCTGCGAAAGTCCACGCGACAATCGGCGCCATACTTTGTCGCAAATCCTCGCCAGGTGTCCAACCTGGCTGTGGTTTGCTTCGCGTCTGACACCGATTTCGCGGGACTTTCAATACGGACGGCGCGAGGAACAACATGGACATAATTGGCGCTGGCTTCCGACTCGTGCACGGTATTTACGGGACAGCACACTAGTCAAACCGGTGCCGGAACTTGTTGGTGATGGGGAACCGCCAGTCCTTGCCGAAGCCGCGCGGCGTTATCCGCACCCCGACCGGGGCCTGGCGCCGCTTGTACTCGCTGCCCCGCACCAGCCGCACCACGCGCTCGACGTCGGCCGGGGCAAAGCCGTGCTCGATGATCTCCCTCGGGCTGATGTCGTTCTCGACGTATGCCTCCATGATGGCATCGAGCACCTCGTACGGCGGCAGGCTGTCCTGGTCGGTCTGATCGGGACGCAGCTCGGCTGAAGGCGCGCGCTCGATGACCCGTTGCGGGATCACCGACGAGACGCTGTTTCGATGACGCGCAAGGCGGTAGACCATCATCTTGTTGATGTCCTTCAGCACGCCGAAGCCGCCGGCCATGTCGCCGTACAAAGTCGCGTACCCCGTGCCCATCTCGCTCTTGTTGCCGGTGGTCAGCACCAGGGCGCCGGTCTTGTTCGACAGCGCCATGAGCAGCGTGCCGCGGATCCGCGATTGCAGATTTTCTTCCGTGACATCTGCGGGCAATCCCTTGAACTCGCCCGACAACGCGGCCAGAAATGCGTCGAAGATCGGCTTGATCGCGATCTCCGAGTATCGGACCTTGAGCGCGGCGGCCTCGGTACGCGCATCTTCAAGGCTCATTCCGGCGGTGTACTGCGAAGGCATCATGACCGCACGCACGCGTTGCGCGCCAAGAGCGTCGACCGCGATCGCCAGGGTGAGGGCGGAATCAATGCCGCCGGAGAGGCCGATGATCGCGCCGGCGAATCCGTTCTTGTTGATGTAATCGCGAACCCCTGTTACCAGCGCGCCATAGACTTCTGCCTCCGTCGAGAGCCTGGGGGCGATCTCCCCGCGCTGCGGATCGCCGTCCGTCAGCGTAACGAGCCCCAGCGCCTCCTCGAACATCGGCAGCTGGTGCGTGATCACGCCCTCGCGATTCAGCACGAACGATGCGCCGTCGAAGACGAGCTCGTCCTGGCCGCCCACCATGTTGACGTAGACGAGCGGCATGCCGGTCTCCATGACGCGCTCGCGCATGACGTCGTGGCGCACGGCCTGCTTGCCCACGTGATAGGGTGAAGCGTTCAGCACCAGCAGCACGCCCGCTCCCGCCTCGCGCGCCGCACGGGGCGCCTCGGCATTCCAGGAGTCGGCGCAAATGTTGATGCCCACGCGCTCGTCCCGCAGCGAGCTTCTTCGCCGCGCCGTAGCGGGGCCCTCGGCGCCCCAGGTGTCCTCGCAGATATTGATGCCGAAGCTGACCCCGTTGGTGCCAAAGACGCACGGTCTCGCGCCCGGCTCGAAATAGCGCTCCTCGTCGAAAACCGTGTAGTTGGGCAGGCGGTACTTGTCGTAGACGCCCACGATTTTCCCGCCTTGCAGGACCGAGGCCGCATTGAAGCGCTTGCCCTGCTCGGCGCGCGGGTGGCCGACCACCAGCGTGATGTCGCGAACGCGCGCGGCAAGATCGCGCAGCGCCTCTTCGCAGGCCTCGACGAAATCGTCGCGCAGCAGCAGATCCTCCGGAGGGTAGCCGCAAAGGGCGAGCTCGGGCGTGACGAGGAGGTCGGCGCCCGCTTCCCGCGCGCGGCCGGCGAACTCGACGATGCGTGCCACGTTGCCCGCCAGATCGCCGACTGTCGCATTCATCTGGGCGATCGCGATCTTCATGTTGCAAGAGCCCCTGACATGATGAAACGCGCGTGCGTTGCGAGCCAGAATCGCCGATGGCGCGAAGCGAGGCGCAGCCAATATGTCGATATTGACAAGCCGAGCGACAAAGCTTGCGACGATTGTGGCCGCAACCCCTTGCGGGCTGGCACGATTTTGGCCAATCGTGCGCTCACGGACCTATCCTGGAAGCGGCTGCTCCAATAGTCCTTCATGTCCCCAGCCAAAATCGTGACGGCGCAGCGCGTGTTTCATTATGTTAGGGGCTCTAATATATCATTCGGCCGACTCTTACCGCCCGTGCAAACGTGCCGAAGGACTCCATCATCGAGGTTTGCGAATCGCTCACCGACGTTCCCGCAGCCGAGTGGAACCGTTTCGCGGGCGATGATCCATTCCTGTCGCACGCGTTCCTATCGGCGCTGGAGGAAACCGGCTGCGCAAGAGAGGCAACGGGCTGGGCGCCGGCGCACCTGCTGCTGAGATCCGGATCGCGCCTCTCCGGCGTCATGCCGCTCTATGTGAAGAGCCATTCCTACGGCGAGTACGTCTTCGACTGGGCGTGGGCCGATGCCTACTACCGCCACGGCCTTGACTACTATCCGAAGCTGCTTTGCGCCGTTCCGTTCACCCCCGTCACCGGAGCACGCATCCTGGCAGAAAACCAGCAGAGCCAGGACCGCCTGATCGAGGGCGCGCTGGCCCTCGCGCGCAGGCTGCGCGTCTCCTCGCTGCATTGCCTGTTTCCGACACCCGGCGAGGCGCGGCGCCTGTACGCGCACGGGATGCTCGCCCGGACGACCGTGCAGTTTCACTGGGCCAATCGCGGCTACTCGAGCTTCGAAGATTTTCTGTCAGGCTTCAACCACGCGAAGCGCAAGAAGGTGAAGCAGGAGCGGCGCAAGGTGCGCGACGCCGGCATCGAGTTTCGCTGGCTCGAGGCAACGGATATCCGCGAGCGCGACTGGGCCTTCTTCGAGCGTTGCTACCGCCAGACCTATCGCGAGCATCACTCGAGCCCGTACCTCAACCTCGAGTTCTTCTGCCGCATCGGGCGCGAGCTGCCGCAGCCTCTCGTTCTCATCCTCGGCATTCGTGCCGGAAAACCGGTCTCCGCGTCGCTGAACGTGCGCAACGGCGATCGTCTGTGCGGGCGCTATTGGGGCGCGCTGGAATACCACCCCGCCCTGCACTTTGAGACCTGCTACTACCAGGGCATCGAGTTCTGCATTGCACGCGGCATCGGCACCTTCGAGGGTGGGTCGAGAGGCGAGCACAAGCTCTCTCGGGGCTTGAGTCCCATCGAAACCTGCTCGGCGCACTGGCTCGCCCACCCGCAGTTTGCGGACGCGATCGAGAAGCACCTTGCGCGCGAGACGCGCGGGCTCGCGCACTACGTCGACGAGTTGAACGAGCGCACTCCCTACAAGACGTCATCCGACCCTCTGACGGAGCGTGACGGGTGATCAGTTGCGCCGGAAACGCGCGAAGAACGCCCACATCTCTTTATTGGCGTCGATCACCGCGGTTCCCGGACCAAGCAGCAGCCGCAGATAGTCGTGTTGCCCGCCGGGCCAGACGTGTCCGGCCCCGGTCAGCTTCCACAGGACGACCTCCGTGCCTGCACGACACGGCGCGAACGTGTAGCGGGTGGCAGTGTGAGTTGCGTCCGCACCACCCGCAGGACCCTTTATCGTCTCTTCGACCCGGCCGCTCGTCGGACAGCCGTTGTGGGTGCGCCATTTATCGAGCATCGCTTCGACGGAACTATGGAACACGCGGGTATCGGTGAGGGGAAAAGCCGGGCCAAGGCCGCCGTCATACAACGCGCGCCCGTCATCGACACTGTGGATATGCATCACCGCCACGGGACGCCCCGGCGAGAAACCGGGCAATGTCATCGCGCCCGCCACACCCGCGACGGCAGCAACACGCCCCGGCGCCTCGGCGGCCAGCCGGTAGGCCATCATGGAGCCGTTGGAGAGGCCGGTTGCGTAGATACGGGTTCGATCGACCGGGGTTCGCCTGGCAAGATCGTCGAGCAGCGCGACGACAAAACCCACATCGTCGACGTGACTTGCCGCTGCAGGTCCGCAGCACGTCCCGGCGTTCCACGTGAGGAAGCGCCCCGCGAACCCGCCGGTTCCGTTCGGGTATACCGCGATGAAGCCCTCGCGCGCCGCGGTTTCGTCCATGCGCGTGTACCATTGCTGCACGCGGGCATTGCTGCCGCCACCGTGAAAATTGAGGACCACGGGCGTCCGCACGTCGGCTGCCTGCGGTGGCACGAAAACGAGATAGGTCCGCTGCAGTCCGTCGTGCCGGATCGAGAACTCGTGATCCCCCGGCGCGAGCGCCGCCTGCGCCAGAGCGGTCGCGACGAGAAGCGCAAAGGCAACGATGAGCCGTGGTCCACTCACCACTCACCACTCACGATTCACCGCGGTTCTAGTGCCGTTCCAACTTGTTGTCGCGACTCCACGATCGCCACGTATGGACAACTCTCTCTTCGTTTGAACAAGTTGGAACGGCACTAGTTGAGCTGAATGCGCTCGCCCCATGGAACTTTCCCCCGGCCCTTCACGAGCCAGACCACCGGGAAGTCCGGCGCATGCTGCGGAAAATCCCCCGCCCCGTCGGTGAAGTAGAGCAGAAGGTCCGGCCGCCGGCGCTCGGCATCAAGCCAGCCGAATACCGGCAGAAAGCTCGTCCCTCCGCCGCCGCTCATCCCTTCGGGCAGCGCGATCGACTCCCACGGGTCGAACATCCATGGGCCCCGGTCATCGAGCCGCTCGTCACAGCCATGAAGCGTGACGCGGGCGCGGACCTGGCCCTTCAGGGCGTCCACCTCGGTGACGAACTGCCGAAGCTCTTCATCTGCAATGGAGCCGCTCGTATCGAGCACGACGCAGAGATCCACAGCAGCGCTCGCCAAACGCGGCAACAATGCAGCCCCTTCGCGCCGGGGCGGGCGCTGAAAGCTGTAGTCGTCGCGCGCGATGCTCATGAGGTAGCGTGCGAGCACGAACCGCCACGGGATCTGCGGCTGGATCAATCCGTCGATCAGGCGCAGCCATGACCCGCTCAGCCGCCCCGCCTGCCGTGCCTGCTGGGCGGCCGAGGCCAGTCGCGCTTGCCACTGCCGCGCCAGATCCTCGTGCGCGATCGCCACGGCAGCGCTCATCGTAGGCACCACTCGCGCGCCCGCTCGTGGTTGTTCATCACCTGCGTCATCCCAGCCCGCACCGTCGGGCGCCGCCTCTCCCGCTGGCGGCTCGTCGCGCGACGGCCGGACACGGCCGGATGGAACTTCGCCGCCTGCACGCGTCGCGCCACGCGCTTGCTCGTCGAAGAGGTGCTGGTCGAGCGTGTGCGCACGCACCTCGGGCGGAATCAGGGGGTAGATTTCCTCGGCCGAGAGGCCCCGGAATTCGGGATCGGCCAGCGCGCCCGGCGGCGGATGAAGCCCCTCGTCGGCGAGCAGCAGGTTGACCGCGTGGTCACAGGCGATGTCCCAGCGGCGGCGTACGCGGTGGCCGCGGCGCGCGAAATGCGCGAGCGCGCAGTGCATGGCCTCGTGCGCAAGGACAAACTGCGTCTGCGCAAACGTGAGGCTCTCGATGTAGCCGGGGTTGAAGTAGAGCGCGCGCGCATCGGTGGCGACGGTCTTGCACCAGTACGGGTCGGCCGGCCGCAAAGGCAGGTGCATGACCAATGCGCCGATGAACGGCCGCTCGAGAATGAGGCGGGTGCGCGCCGCGCCGAGCTTGGTCAGGACATCGCCGGTCGGATTCAACGTGCAGACGCCAGCTTGAGGTCGTAGAGCATGAGATCGGTGATGCTCGCCGCCCACTCGGCGAACTCGGGCACATCGATGAGCGGTTTTCCGATCGAGCGATGGAGATCCGTCACGAGCATGACCCCCATTTCGCGCTGCGGAAAGCTTTTTGCGTATCTGAGGATGTAGCCGTACACGAGCCTGGCGTGCGACAGGTCGCGCGCCTGCACCGCGCGCCGCACGAGCGCCGCCGCAACCCCGTACTGAAGGTCGATTCCGCGCGGGACCTCCGCGCTTTCGCCGCGAACGATCGCGTCGATGTCTGGCAGCTCGCCCATGTTGTCGACAAACGCCTTGAACTCCACGCCTGCCGCCGCGCCGATGCATGCCTGCAGGGCATCGAGCAGCAGCTCGGAGGCCGGCCCGAACTTCCCGAGCGCGCGATGCGCGTATTCCCATGAGCGCGGGCTGGGAAACGCGACCGGATTCTGCGCGGGATTGAAATCAAAGAGGAGATCGGGACGAAAGCGCAGGAACGCGATGACGCGCTCATCCACGCCTGCCGCATGCGCCCATGCGACCCAATCGTCCAGGTGGGGCTCGATCTCATAGTGCGTGAAGCGGTTGGCGAGCGGGCTCGGCATGACGTAGGCCACGCCACGGTCACCGTAACGGTTGCCCGCCGCGAAAATCGCCCAGCCCCCCGGGACGCGGTACTCGCCCAGGCGGCGATCGAGTATCAACTGATAAGCGGCGGCGGTGACGGTCGGAGGTGCCGATGTGATTTCATCGAGAAAGAGGATGCCGCTCGCGCCGTGCCGCGCTGCATCCGGCAGCAACGACGGCACTGACCATTCGACCCGCTCCCCGCTCCGGAATGGAATTCCGCGCAGGTCCGTCGGCTCCATCTGGGAGAGGCGAACATCGATCAGGGGAACCCCGTGCGTTCGCGCGATCTGGGAGATGATCTGCGACTTTCCGACGCCCGGCGGCCCCCACAACATGACCGGCGTGTGGCCGCTGCCGGCTGCGCTCAGGAACTCGCGCTCGAGAATCTGGAGGATATGGGCAGGACGCATATTCGCATCTTGGCGCGAGACGTTTGCGGAAAGGACAATGCCGCATCCATGATACCCCGCTCCGCCGGCGCCTTGGAATGCGGAGGCCGGTGTCGCGAGCCGCCGTTTCCTCCCGCGTCCCGAAGTCGTGTTTTCCGGGCCCCGTTGTTACCGTATAGTAGCGGCTCGAACACGTTTCCCGCGCAATGAAGTTCTGCAGCCAATGCGGCGCCCCGGTCACGCTTCGCGTGCCCGCAGGCGACACGCTGAAGCGCCACGTCTGCGACGCATGCCAGGCGATCCACTACCAGAATCCGCGGATGGTCGTGGGCTGCATCGTCGAATGGGACGACCGGATCCTGCTGTGCCGGCGCGCGATCGAGCCGCGCCACGGCCTGTGGACGGTGCCTGCGGGCTACCTCGAGATCGGCGAGACGCTCGAGCAGGGCGCCGAGCGCGAAACGCTGGAAGAAGCAAGCGCCCGCGTCGAAATCGGCCCCCTCTACGCCGTCTACAACATCCCGCACATCAGCCAGGTCTACCTGCTCTTCCGCGCACGGCTGCTCGATGACCGGGTCCGGCCCGGTGCCGAGACCCTGGAAGTCGCGCTCTACGATGAAGCCGGGATTCCCTGGGACCAGCTCGCCTTCGCCACCGTGCGCAACACCCTGCAGCACTACTTCTCCGACCGCCGCAAAGGCGCGTTCCAGTTCCACATCGGAACGATCGAGCCCCTCGCCACGCGGACTAAATAGCGCGCAGCGCGTCGATGATGCTGAGCCGCGCCGCCCGCACCGCGGGCAGGAATCCCCCGATGACGCCCATGAGCAGCGCAAAGGCGAATGACGAGAGCACGATGCGAGGGGTCAGCGTAAAGCTGAACGCGAGCTCCGAGAACGACTGCCAGTTGAGCGTCGAGATCTGCACGAGCTGCATCAGCGACGCCAGCGCGATGCCGACGATGCCGCCCACCGCGCCAAGCAGGATGGCCTCGAAGAGAAATGCCCACAGCACGGCTGCGCGCCGGAAGCCGAGCGCGCGCAAGGTGCCGATCTCTCCAACGCGGTTCGCGACCGCGGCATACATGGTGATCATCGCGCCGATCATCGCGCCGATCGAGAAGATGACCGAGAGCGTGAGGCCAAGATAGCTGATGAAGTTGGACATCAGCCTGGACTGCTCTTCGTAGAATTCGCGCTCGCGCTTCACATCGAGCGTGAGCCTTGGATCGTTCTCGAGACGCTGCGCGAGCGCATCGAGCGCGCCGGCCTCCGTCAAGCGCGCCACGACGGAAGAATAGGTCTGGCGCCGAAACGCCTGCATGAGCTGCTCGGCATCGCCCCATACCTCCGAGTCGAACGCGGAACCGCCCGCCGCAAATATCCCGACCACCGTCCATTCGCGGCCTCCGAAGCGCATGTACTGCCCGACGCCCGCGCCATTGAAGCGATGCGCGATGCTTTGCCCCACGATGATTTCGGACGTTCCGAACCTGAACATCCGGCCCGCCACGATATGGAGCTGCGGTCGCAGCGCCGTGCCCGCCGGACCTATTCCCCGCGTCGTGACATTGGTGGCGACCCCGGTCTCGCGCTTGGGCAGCGTGATGAGCACAACGGCCTCCTTGGACGCGAGCCGGCGGGTGTCGAGACCCGATGCGATTTCCGGCTGCAACTCGATGATCGCCGCCTGCGCCCGGTCGATCGCGCTGGAGATCTCGGTGCCCGCCGCCCGGCGCGTTACCAGTATATTGTCCGGCTGGCCCGTGGCCACCAGCGTCTGGCGCAATCCGGTATCGAGCATCTGCACGGCGGCGAATACGAAGACGACGAGCGCCATGCCGCCCGAGGTAAGAATGGTAGTGAGTCTGCGGGTGCGCAGATTGCGCAGGCTGTAGCGCAATGGGATGACCATCAGCCGATCGCTCTCAGGCCGTCCACGATCCGCACGCGAATCGCGCGGCGCGCCGGGAAGAGCGCGGCGGCAGTCCCCACCGCCAACGCGCAGGCCCCCTGGAGCATGACCGTCTCGCGGCTCACCTCGAACACGGGAAAGAGCGTGCCCATCTCCGAGGCGAACCACTCCGCCACGGGAAACGTGAGCGCCACCCCCACAAGCGATCCGATTACCGCAATCGCGAGCGACTCGCCGAAAATCAGGGCTGCGAGGAATCCCCCGCCAAAACCCAGCGTCTTCAGCGTCGCATATTCGCCCCGCCGTTCGCGCGCGGTCATGGCCATCGTGTTGGCCATCACCGCCAGGATGATGAAGATGACCAGAAAGGACACGATGCGGACCGCGATCAGGATGGCTTCCGTCTGCCTGACGAATCCGATCTGGAACGCCTTTTCCGTTTCGGTGAGTGTCTCCGCCGGCGAGTTCCTGAACAGCGCGTCGACCTCCTCACTCACCTCCGCCGCGCGGTCCACGTCGGCGATCTGCACGATGAAGATGCCGATCCGGTTGGCCAGGGCCGGAGTGCGCGCCTTGACCGTCTCGTTCAGGTAGTCCCAGTGAAAGAAGAACTGCGAGGTGTCCGTCTTCGCGTCGGCCCCGTCGTAGATGCCGCGCACCACGAACGTCCAGGTGCCCGGAAAGATGGTGCCCTTGAGCGGAACCACGTCGCCGACGCGGAAGCCGTAGGTCTGCGCAAGCTTTCTGCCGACCAGGGCTCCCTGACGGTCGCGGAAGAAGGCCCGGAACTGCGCATCCGGAATCCGGTATTCCGGAAACATCGAGAAATAGGCCGGCTCCACCGCGAACTGCGGGAAGAAATTCTTCGGATCCTGGTACACCCCGGCAAACCAGTTGGCCGCAGCGACCGCCTTCACGCCGTCGACCGACCGGATCTTCTCGCGATAGTGCAGCGGCAGTGGCACCATCAGCGACACGGCATTGCGCGTGATGAGACGGTCGGGGGCCGCGCCTTCGGCCCCCGCATACCACGCGTCGACGACCGTCTGCAGCAGGCCGAAGGACAGGATCGCAACCACCAGCCCCACCATCGTGAGACCGGTGCGCAGCTTGTGCCGCAGCGTGTTGCGGAATATGAGCTTGATCAGGTGCACGGGCCTCAGCGCTCGCCGTCCTGAAGGACGCCCTTGTCGAGCCGCTTGATGGAATGAGCACGCCCCGCGGCATGGGGATCGTGCGTCACCATGATGATGGTCTTGCCGAGCTCGTCGTTCATCCGTTCCATCAGCGTCAGGATCTCCTCGGCGGACACCCGGTCAAGATCGCCGGTCGGCTCGTCGGCGACCAGAATGGTCGGATCGGTGATGATCGCGCGAGCGATCGCGACGCGTTGCTGCTGCCCGCCCGAGAGCTCTGATGGGTAGTGTTCCATGCGGTCGCCGAGACCGACCATTTCCAGCGCGGTGTTGACATGGTGCCGGCGCTCGCCTGCGGAAAGGCTGGTCAGGAACAGCGGCAGCTCGACGTTTTCGAACGCCGTCAGCACCGGCATCAGGTTGTAGAACTGGAAGATGAAACCGACGTTCTGCGCGCGCCAGTCGGCAAGCTCCGATTCGGAAAGCGTCGTGATGTCCACGCCGACCACTCGCAGCATTCCGCTGTCCGGCTTGTCGATGCCCGCTATGAGATTGAGGAGCGTGCTCTTACCGGATCCGGACGGCCCCATCAGGCCGACGAAATCGCCGCTCGCGATCACGAGGTCGATGTCGCTCAGAACCGGCACGGTCTGGCCGCCCCGGCGATAGGATTTCGTGAGATCTCGAATCTCAACGACCGGCTGCATCGTCTCACTTCGCCTGAAGTGACACCTCGGAGCCGTTGCGCAGGGAACGCGGCGGTTTGAGCACGACCTTCTCCCCTGCCTTTACACCGCTCGCAATCTCCACCAGGTCGCCGATGCGGCCGGCCGTCTGCACGGCGCTCTCGATCGCCTTTTCGTCTTTCACCACAAACACCACGTCCCGGCCACCCCGGCTCACGATGGCGGCCGGCTGCACGACGGTGCGCGGCGCGCGCTCTTCCGGCGGCACTTCCCGCGAGAGGAACGCGACCTTGGCCGCCATTTCCGGAAGGATCCGCGCATCGGTGTCGACGAAGCGGATCTTGGCCGTGACAGTCGCCTTGGAACGGTCCACCGTTGGCACGAGCCGATGCAGCACGCCACGGAACCGCATGTCGGGCAGCGCGTCGAGCTGGATCTCGCAGGGCTGGTCGAGCTTTACCTTGGAGAGATTGGACTCGGCAACGTCAGCCTCCACCTCCAGCGTTGACATGTCCGCCATCGTGACCACCGCCGCCTGTGATCCCAGCGCCGAGGAGAACGGCGTGATGACGTCGCCTACGTTCGCGTTCTTGGTCAGCACCACGCCGTCGAAGGGCGCCCGAATGAGCGTCTGCTCGACGGCAACTTCCGCCGCACGAAAGTTTGCCTGCGCCACCGCAATCGCGGCCTTGTAGCCGGCGACGGTCGCGCGTGCTTTGTCGTAGCGCGCGATCGCGGTGTCATGAGCGGCCTGCGAGACGAACTTGCGCTCGAGCAATTCGCGCGACCGTTTCAAGGCCCGTTCGGCTTCCTCGAGCTCGGCGCGCCCCTGCCCGAGGTTGGCTTGCGCAAGCCTGACGTTCGCGGCGGCCTGCTCCATCTGGGCCGTCACGTCGAGGTTCTCGAGCCGCGCCAGCACTTCACCCTCTTTCACCCGGCTGCCTTCGCGCACGCCGAGCCACTCGAGCCGCCCGGTCGCCTTCGATGCGACAGCGGCCTTGCGCTGCGCGACCACATAGCCTGTCGCATTGAGCAGCGTGTAGGCCTGGGATGGATAGACCGCGCTCACCGTCGCGATCTCGACGGGAACGGGCGCGCGATAGCGCAGCACCAGCACGACGGCTGACGCTACCACCAGCAATCCGACGATCCAGATGATGCGCTTGCGGCGTCGGCGCGTGATGCCTGGCGCGGACGCGCCGTCGCCGCGCTCGATTCGCAGCTTGCTCAGGTCGGCTTGGGCCACCGATTCAGGTCCGAGGAGAAAATTCGCCCGCTAGTGCGCGAGGTAGCAAGGCCGCCGCTGCGAGAACGCATTGAAGGACAAACGCATTTTAGCAGGACGATGCCGTGAACGCATCGATTGACGGCTCGTGAACCGGCGACCGGTGATTGCAGGCCAATCGATGCGAAGTGAGGCCTCCGTATCACGCATCGCGACCGAGAGGCTCGGTGCCGTTCCACTCGAGCACGCCGCGCAGCGGAAGATGGTCCGATGCAGCGCGCGAGAGCGCGCTGCAATGCGCGCGAACTTCGCGCAGCATGGATGCGGGCTCGACCCAGATGCGGTCGAGCGCGAGCAGGGGCCATCGCGCAGGAAATGTCGCCGGCGCGGGCGTCTTGCCGAAGTGCGCGCGCAGCCGGCGCAACGGCCGCCCCCAAAGGAACCATTCGTTCAGGTCGCCCATGAGCACGGCCGGCATCGATCTCGCCTCGAGCTCGGCGAGCAGGCGCTGGGTTTGCGCCCTGCGCTCCCCGGCGCGCAGCCCGAGATGCGTCGCCAGTACACGCATGGCGCCGATGGCGGTTTCCAGACCGACGTCGATCGCGCCGCGAGCTTCGCGGCCGGGCACCGTGAGATCCAGGCGGCTGATTCGCCGCACGGCAAGGCGCGTGAGCAAGGCGTTGCCATAGTGGCCATCGGCCCGAAAGAGTGTCGGGCCCGCGACGGGCGTGTATCCGGTGCGCTGCGCGAATTCATCGAGCAGGTGCAACGCCGCTTCCGGCTGCCACTCGAGCTCCTGCAGTGCGACGACGTCGGCATCGAGCTCTCTGATGACGCTGCACGTGCGCGCCGGATCGTAGCGCCCGTCACCGCCGACGCAGCGATGAACGTTGTAGGTGGCAACTACCAACTGCATCGGATCACGTGGCCCCCGCTTCGCGCTCACGCGCGGAGCGCTCGCGACGCATGAGCCAGCGGTGAATGCCCACGGCGCCGAGCGCGATGCTCAGCAGAACGATGACCAGCACCGTGATCTGCAAAGGCGACGGATCGCTCAGCGCCGCCGCCATGACCTGGCGCAGCGCGGCAAAGTAAGCCGCGCCGTCGACGAGCAGCCTGGCGCGGCGGGCATCATCGACGCGCCAGCAGTTCTTGCCTGGCGCGAGGAGATGCGATGCCGAGGGGTTTTGCACGTTAGCTCCCCGTGAAGAATCGGCCAACGTCTGGAGTTTCATGGAAATATTGTAATCTCGCGTTTCTACGCTATTTTCTAAGGCGACGTACATGCGGCCGCTCGGCCAGTTGACGTTCCTGCTGGCCATCGCATTGCCGGCCTTCGCTGGCCTGGCTTCCCCACTCGCTACTGGTGAGAGCCGGCGCGACTTCATTGTTGCGGACACCGTCATCGAGGTCCATGTCTACAAGCCCGCGGCCTACCGCGGCGGACCGCTGCTCGTGAGCTTTCATGGTCTTTCGCGCAACATGGAGCGCTACCTTAGCGCGGCAAAGCCCATCGCCGAGCGTCACGGGATGCTGCTCGTTGTGCCGCTGTTTGACCGCGCGCGCTTCCCGTATTGGCGCTATCAGGGCCTCGGCATCACGCGCCAGAGCCGCCGTGTCACCTCCGGGCCGATACCGGTGGAATCGCGGGAGACGTGGACGGACATGCTCGTCGCCGGATTGATCGACGAAGTGCGTCGGGCGGAAGGCAGCCCCGGGCTCGACTACTATCTCCTCGGACATTCGGCCGGAGGGCAGATCGCCAACCGGATGACGGCATTCGGAGCGCATTCCGCGAGACGAATCGTCGTCGCCAATCCCTCGTCGTACGTGCAACCCACGCGCGCCGCGCGTTTTCCGTACGGATTCGGCGCCCTGCCGCAATCGCTGTCGAACGACGACGCCTTGCGCCGTTATCTCGCCCAGCCGATGACGATACTCGTTGGCACCGACGACGTACTCCACAACAATCTGGATTTGCGCCCTGCCGCCATGGCCCAGGGTGCGACGCGCTACGAGCGCGCGCGAAACGTCTTTGCGATGGCTCAGGCCGAGGCACGTGCACGCGGTTGGACGTTTAACTGGCGCCTGGTCGAAGTGCCGGGTGTCGGACACGACGTGGAAGCCATGTATGGCGGCAAGCACCTCGACATGGCGCTGTTCGGAACACCACAATAGGGGGAGCCTGAGCATGGCGATGGCCGATGGCGGCATGGAACTGAAGAACTGGATCGGCAAGCGGCGAAGCGCGACTGACGCGATCGCCGCCTGGCCGCTAGCCGCGCTGAGCGCCACGCTAGACCGCCGCGACCCCGAGCCTCGGGCAGGCGATGCGGTGCCGCCAGGCTGGCACTGGCTCTACTTCCTCGAAACAAGCCCGCCTTCCCGGCTCGGACCGGACGGTCTTCCCCGGCGCGGGGATTTCCTGCCGCCGGTCGCGCTGCCGCGGCGCATGTGGGCGGGCGGACGCATCGAATTCCGGCGCCCGCTTACGGTCGGGGAAACCGCCCGGCGCGACTCGGAAGTCGTGTCGGTCGAGAGCAAAGAGGGGCGCAGCGGCCAGCTCGCGTTCGTCACCGTGCGCCACACCATCGTCGCCAGGGGGGATACGGCGATCGTCGAGGAGCACGATATCGTGTACCGCGACGCACCGCGTGCCGGCGATGCGCCGGCGCCGCCTCAACCCGCGCCGGAGACCGCCGCGTGGCGGCGCGAGGTGAGCGCCGATCCCGTCATGCTGTTTCGTTTTTCCGCCCTCATCTTCAACGCGAACCGGATCCATTACGATATCGACTATTGCCGCAACGAGGGCGGTTATCCGGGATTGGTCGTCCACGGCCCGTTGCAGACCGTGCTGCTGCTCGATCTTTGCCGCCGCCATGAGCCGCGGCCGGTGTGCCGGCTTGAATATCGCGCGCTCCACCCCCTGTTCCACTTCGAGCGCTTCACCGTCAACGGCGTGCTGTCGCCGGACGGCGCGAGCGTGGCGCTCTGGACCACTACACCCGCGGGCGGGTACGCGATGAGCGCGACGGCGTATTTCTGAGACCGGCTCTTCGCCGCAGCGACCCGCCCGGGATCACTCGCTGCCCTCAGCGCGAAGGCGCTTGCGCAGGTGCACCGGCTCACGGCCTTCGTGCGCTTTGGCGCGCATCCTCATGTTGAGCATCTCGACCCCGACCGAGAATGCCATGGCGAAGTAGATGTAGCCCTTCGGGATATGAAGACCCCATCCTTCCGCGATCAGGGCGACTCCGACGAGTATCAGGAACGAGAGCGCCAGCATCTTGATGGTCGGGTGGCGGTCGACAAAGTCGTTGATGGGACCGACCGCGACCAGCATCACGCATACCGCCGCGACGATCGCGATCACCATGATCGAGATCTCTTTGACCATTCCCACCGCCGTGATGACCGAGTCGAGCGAGAAGACGATGTCGATGATCGCGATCTGGGCAATGACCGCTGCAAACCCCGTGCCCAGGCGCACGCCGGTTTCCGACTCCTCGCCCTCCTCGCCCTCCTCGCCTTCCAGCGAGTTGTGAATCTCGTGGACGCTCTTCCACAGCAGGAAAAGCCCGCCCGCGATGAGGATCAGGTCGCGCCCCGAGATCCCGCGGCCGAACAGGCTGAAGAGCGGCGCTGTCAGCGTCATCATCCACGCCAGGGACAGCAGCAGCGCGATGCGCGTGAACATCGCTAGCGCGATGCCGATCGTGCGCGCCCTCGCGCGCTGGTGCTCGGGCAGCCGCCCGCAGAGAATCGAGATGAAGATGATGTTGTCGATCCCGAGCACGATTTCGAGCGCCGTCAGCGTGACGAGCGCGATCCATGCGTTGGGATCCAGCAGCCATTCCATGGTGAGCCTCCGTAATGGGAGTCAGGCTGCCGTGCAGCCGATGTTAAGAGTTTCGCGCAAATTCAGAGGGGTAGATCGGCCCTGCGGGCCGCACCCCCCGCCAGTCCGTTCCCGCCCGATTGGCCCGTATTCTCTAACTGCCTCAGGCAGCTTCATTTTTGGCGTCTCCGTGACCGAAGTCCCGCCGTGAGCCTTGAGTAAGAAAGCTTTTCAGAACGGCCACTTACCGGTAAACTGCCGCAACTTATCGGCCGGTTTCGCTGTCAATAAGTAACCGGGCGCGGCCGACAAGGAAAAAGCGCGCGGCAAGGAGCATTTTTGAAACCCACCGATATTGGCGTTCCCGACTATTTTCATAAAGTTGTAGATTGCCAGTGGGCCTGCCCGGCCCACACTCCCGTCCCCGAATACATCCGGTTGATTGCCGCGGGTCGCTACGGCGATGCCTACATGGTCAACTGGTACTCGAACGTGTTCCCCGGCATTCTAGGGCGGACCTGTGACCGCCCGTGCGAGCCCGCCTGCCGGCGCGGGCGCGTCGAGGAGCGCAATTCCGAAAAGGCCGAGCCGGTGGCGATCTGCCGGTTGAAGCGCGTCGCGGCCGACTACAAGGAAGACATCCGCGGCCGGCTGCCCAAGGCGCCGCTGCAGAAAAACGGAAAGCGTATAGCGTGCGTCGGCGCCGGTCCGGCATCGCTCACCGTGGCGCGCGATCTCGCGCCCCTCGGCTACCAGGTCACGGTGTTCGACCAGGACCCGCGCGCGGGCGGCATGATCTGGTCGCAAATCCCGCGTTTTCGCCTTCCGATGGAAGTGATCGACGAGGAGGTGGGCTACATCCTCGGCCTGGGAGTCGAATTCCGCGGCGGCGTTCGGATCGACAGTCTCAAAGCGCTCATGGCCGAGGGCTACGATGCGATCTTCGTGGGATGCGGCGCGCCTCGTGGCCGCGATCTCGACATCCCCAGCCGCAAGGAGGCCGTCGCCAATATTCATATCGGCATCGACTGGCTCTCGTCGGTCTCGTTCGGTCACGTGAGCCGCATCGGCAGGCGCGTCATCGTGCTCGGCGGGGGCAATACCGCGATGGACTGCTGCCGCACCTCGCGCCGGCTGGGGGGCGAGGACGTCAAGGTAATCGTGCGCTCCGGCTTCGAGGAGATGAAAGCCTCGCCCTGGGAGAAGGAGGACGCGATGCACGAGGGCATCCCGATCCTCAACTATCTCGTGCCCAAGGCGTTCACCCATGCCGGTGGTCGACTGACGGGCGTCACCTTCGAGAAGGTGCGCGCGGAGTACGACGCAAAGGGGCGGCGCAACCTCGTGCCGACCGGCGAGCCCGACCAGCAGTTCGAGTGCGACGACGTGCTGATTGCCGTTGGCCAGGAAAACGCGTTTCCGTGGATCGAGCGCGACACCGGGATCGAGTTCGATCAATGGGGCATGCCGAAAATCGACAAGACCACCATGCAATCGACCGTCCCCCACATACTTTTCGGGGGCGACTCCGCGTTCGGGCCGAAGAACATCATCTGGGCGGTGGCCCACGGGCATGACGCGGCGATCTCCATCGACAAGCTGCTGAACGGGGAGGACGTCCGAAACCGCCCCGCCCCCAGCGTATCGCTCGTGTCCCAGAAGATGGGCATACACGAGTGGAGCTACGACAACGACATTTCGCTCGCCAATCGCTACCAGGTCCCCTGGCGCGACAAGAAAGTGACGCTCAAGGACATCAAGGTCGAGGTGGAGCTTGGCTTCGACCAGAAGAGCGGTTTCGCGGAGGCACAGCGCTGCCTCAACTGCGACGTGCAGACCGTGTTCACCACGAAGCTCTGCATCGAGTGCGATGCCTGCGTCGACATTTGTCCGATGGATTGCATCACCTTTACCGAGAACGGCGAGGAGGCCGACCTGCGCGCGCGTCTCAACGCGCCGGCGACCAACGATACGCAGGACCTCTACGTATCCGACGCGCTCAAGACCGGGCGGATCATGGCCAAGGACGAGGACGTTTGCCTCCACTGCGGCCTTTGCGCCGAGCGCTGCCCCACCGGCGCATGGGACATGCAGAAGTTCCTGCTGGACATGACCCACGCGGGCCCGGCCTGCCGCACTCCCGCGCGCAAGGCCGCCTGAGGAACGCCGCTCATGAAACCCATCGAGGCAGTCAACGATTTCGTCGTCAAGTTCGCCAACGTGAACGGCTCGGGCTCGGCGAGCGCCAACGAGCTCTTCGCCCGCTCCATTCTGCGCATGGGCGTCCCGGTCTCGCCGCGCAACATCTTCCCGTCGAACATCCAGGGCCTGCCGACCTGGTACGAGGTGCGGGTCAACGCGCGCGGCTACCAGGGCCGGCGTGGCGGCGTCGACCTGATGGTCGCCATGAACCCGCAGACCTGGGACAAGGACGTGAAGGAGATCGAGTCGGGCGGCTATCTCTTCTACGACAGCTCCAAGGCGCTGCCCAAGTCGAAGTACCGCGACGACGTGAATCTCATCGGGATTCCGCTCACCGAGATCTGCAACGCGACCTACAGCGACGCGCGGCAGAGGCAGCTCTTCAAGAACATCATCTACGTGGGAGCGCTCTCGGCGCTGCTCGACATCGACACCGCCGAGATCGAGCGGCTCTTCTCCGAGCAGTACAAGGGCAAAGAGGCGCTCCTCCAGTCCAACATCAAGGCGCTGCGCCTCGGGCGCGACCACGCAACCGCGCACTTCACCTGTCCGCTCGCGATCAGGGTGCAGCGCGCCAACGCGGTCGGCAACCGCATTTTCGTCGACGGCAACAGCGCGGCGGCGCTGGGCGCGCTCTATGGCGGCGCCAGCGTGTGCGCCTGGTACCCCATCACGCCGTCATCGTCGCTCGCCGAAGCCTTCTCCCGCCACTGCCACAAGTACCGCGTCGATCCGGCGACGGGCAAGCGCCGCTTCGCCATCATCCAGGCCGAGGACGAACTCGCCTCCATCGGGATCGCGATCGGCGCAGGCTGGAACGGCGTGCGCGCCTTCACCGCGACCTCCGGACCGGGCATCTCGCTCATGCAGGAATTCATCGGGCTTGCGTATTTTGCGGAAATTCCGATGGTGCTGATCGACGTGCAGCGCGGCGGACCCTCGACCGGGATGCCGACCCGGACCCAGCAGTCGGACCTGTTGTCGTGCGCGTACGCCTCTCACGGGGACACCAAGCACGTGATGCTGTTCCCGGAGGATCCGACGGAGTGCTTCGAGCTGACCGCCCAGGCCTTCGATCTCGCCGAGCGCCTGCAGGCGCCCGTTTTCGTCATGACCGACCTCGACATCGGGATGAACACGCGGCTCTGCGACCCGTTCCAGTGGGACGACACTCGCAGCTACGACCGCGGAAAGGTCATGGGCTACGACGATCTCGAAGCCGGCAAGGAGTTCGGCCGCTACCTCGACGTCGACGGCGACGGAATTCCCTATCGCACGCTGCCGGGAACGCATCCCACACGCGGCGCCTACTTCACGCGCGGCACCACCAAGGACCGCTACGCCCGCTACAGCGAGGCCGGGCCCGATTACGTCGAGAACATGCAGCGCCTCGTGCGCAAGTTCGAAACCGCCAAGACGCTGGTTCCCAGGCCGCTGCTCGTTCCCGCCGCACGACCGGCGCGTTTCGGCGCCATCTACTACGGCTCGACCAGCCCCGCGATGCGGGAGGCGCTCGACGTCCTCGCCGAGCGCGGCATTCACGTCAACGCGCTGCGGGTGCGGGGCTTCCCGTTTCCCGACGAGATTGCCGATTTCGTTTCATCGCATCCGTGGGTATTCGTGATCGAGCAGAACCGCGATGCGCAGTTGAAGACATTGCTCGTCAACGAAGCCAAGGTGAACCCCGCGCGCCTGCTGCCGGTATTGCACTACGATGGCACGCCGATCACGGCGCGCTTCATCGTGGAGCAGATCACGCAACATGCGGGAGCCCGCACCGTGGTTCCCTTCAGGAAAGCCGCGTCATGACCTACATCGCCAAGCCCAAGCTGCATCACCCGACGCTCACCCGGAACCGCATCGGCTACACCCGGCGTGACTACGAGGGCGCCATCTCGACGCTGTGCGCGGGCTGCGGGCACGACTCGATCAGCGCGGCGATCGTGCAGGCGTGCTGGGAGCTCGATATCGAGCCGCATCGCGTCGCAAAACTCTCGGGCATCGGCTGCTCGTCGAAGACCCCGACCTACTTCCTCGGGAATTCGCACGGCTTCAACAGCGTGCACGGTCGCATGCCTTCGGTCGTGACCGGCGCCAATCTTGCCAACCGGGACCTCATCTATATGGGCGTCTCGGGTGACGGCGACTCGGCTTCCATCGGCATCGGACAGTTCGCGCATTGCATGAGGCGCGGCGTCAACATGGTCTATATCGTCGAGAACAACGGCGTCTATGGCCTCACCAAGGGCCAGTTCTCGGCGACGGCAGACAAAGGCTCGAAGTCGAAACGCGGCGTCACCAACACCGACGAGCCGGTGGACATGATCGCGCTTGCGTTGATCCTCGGCGCGACCTTCGTTGCCCGCAGCTTTTCCGGCGACAAGAAGCAGCTCGTGCCGCTCATCCGGGCGGCGATCGAGCATCGGGGCGCGGCCTTCATCGACGTCATCTCGCCCTGCGTTGCCTTCAACAACCATCCCGGCTCGACCAAGAGCTATGAATACGTGCGCCAGCACAACGAGGCCGTGAACCGGCTCGATTTCATCGAAGGCCGAGAGGAGATCACCGCGGATTACGCGCCGGGAGAACTCGTCCAGGTCACCCAGCACGACGGGTCCGTACTGCGCCTGAGAAAGCTCGCGCCGGACTACGATCCGACCGACCGCGTCAAGGTGATGAACTACCTCCAGGAACGCGATGCCGCGGGCGAGCTGGTAACAGGACTGCTCTACGTCAAGCCGGATGCGGCCGATCTGCACCAGTACCTGGACACGGTGGAGACCCCGCTCAACCAGCTGGCAGAGCGCGACCTCTGCCCCGGCAGCGTGATGCTCGAGCGCATCAACGCTTCGCTTCGCTAAAGTCGGGGGTTATCAGGTAGCGGATCAACTGCGCCGCGCGTTGAGCGGCGCGAAGCGTCCGGTGCAACGCGCGGAGTTGATGCCGGCGCGCAGCGTCCGGCATTAACGGAGTTTGATGGCGAGCCCCGAGCAGAAGTAGCCCTCGGGCGAGAACCACGTCCCGCGATCGCGAAAACACGCGAGGTCCGTCACGGCGTCGGCGCCGAGCCTCTCGGCTTCGCGCGTGAGCATGGTGATCGCGGCGTCCGAAGTGTCGTGCGTGGTGGTCCAGAATGCCGAGCGCCACGTCCCTGTCCACAGGCGCTCCACTACCGTGTAGCTCGCCAGCGTGAGCTCGGCCGGCTCGATTACACGCACCGGGGCTCGCGCCTCGGCCGCGCAGGTCGCGCTCGCGGCAGACGCAAGAAAACAAAAGACCAAGATCCGCGCGGCCCTGCTGAGATGGTTCATCCTGTCCTCGCGATCAACGCTGACGTTGAGACGCATTATAGCGTCATGTTGTGCGGCAAGTCTCAAAACCGCAATCTAACTCATTGATTGATTATGTCGTTTCAATTATAGTCTGCGGGGATTCAAGAGCGGATGTCCATGTCCACCGTCAAAGCCGTGCAGCCGCGATCCTCGGAGCAACGTCTCACGCTCCCGCAGGTGCTGGCAGATCTCGTGGCCGACGGCCTGGTGCCCAGGGAGGTGGCCGACCAGCTTGCAAAGGACCGGCGCTTCGCGCGGGCGGACGTTCACCCTCTCGTCGCAATCGCCGACCAGAAGTGGAAGGATCCGCGCCACCCGAGCAAGCTGCTCTCGGTCGAGGCGCTCACACAGTGGCTTGCGGAGAAGAGCGAGCTGCCCTACCTCCACATTGATCCCTTCAAGATTGATTTCGCGGCCATCACGAAAGTGATGTCGAGCGCGTACGCCGAGCGCTACAAGATCCTGCCGGTCAGCGTGACGACGCGCGAGGCGACCATTGCGACGTGCGAGCCCTACGTGCGCGAATGGGAGGACTCGCTCCGGCAGGTGCTGCGCCTTGAAATCAAGCGCGTCGTCGCCAATCCGCAGGACATCCAGAGCTACATCGTCGAGTTCTACAACCTGGCGCGCTCCGTGAAGGGCGCAACCGCGCAGGACAAGGGCGCGCTTGGCGACGTGACGAATTTCGAGCAACTCGTTCAGTTAAGCCGCAGCGGAAAGCTCGACGCCAACGACCAGCATATCGTCCATATCTGCGACTGGCTCTTCAATTTTGCATTCGAGCAGCGCGCGAGCGACATCCACCTCGAGCCGCGCCGGGACGCGGGCAACGTGCGCTTCCGCATTGACGGCCAGCTGCACCAGGTCTACCAGATCCCCACGCCGGTGATGGGCGCCATGACGAGCCGCATCAAGGTGCTCGGGCGGATGGATGTTGTCGAGAAGCGCCGGCCGCAGGACGGGCGCTTGAAGACCGTGACGCCGGACAACGAGGAAGTGGAGCTGCGGCTGTCCACGATGCCGACCGCGTTCGGCGAAAAGCTCGTAATGCGCATCTTCAATCCCGAGAACCTGGTGAAGGACTATCGCGAGCTCGGGTTCTCCGACGAGGACGTGCGCAAGTGGAGCCAGATGGTGAGCCATCCGCACGGCATCATTCTCGTCACCGGCCCGACCGGCTCGGGCAAGACCACGACGCTCTATTCGACCCTCAAGCAGCTCGCGGCCCCGGAAGTGAACGTGTGCTCGGTGGAGGACCCGATCGAAATGGTCGAGCCCACGTTCAACCAGATGCAGGTGCAGCCCGCGATCGGCGTTACGTTCGCGAGCGGCATCCGCACGCTCATGCGCCAGGATCCGGATATCGTCATGGTGGGTGAGATCCGCGATCTCGAGACCGCCGAGATGGCGATCCAGGCGGCGCTGACGGGACATCTCGTGCTCTCGACGCTCCACACCAACGACGCGCCCTCGGCGATCACGCGGCTGCTCGATATCGGCATTCCGTCCTACCTCCTGCAGTCCACAATCCTGGGCGTGATGGCGCAGCGGCTGCTGCGCACGCTTTGCCCTCACTGCAAGCAGCCGCAGACGCTGGATGACGGTGTTTGGGAGCACCTCGTGTCGCCGTGGAAGGCGGCAACGCCCGAAGGCTCGGCCTACGCCGCCAAGGGCTGTCTCGAGTGCCGGATGACCGGCTACCTGGGCCGCGTCGGAATCTACGAGACCATGGTGATGACGCCCGAGCTGAAGAAGGTCGTGACCGCGCAGACCGATCTGTCGCAGCTGCAGGAGACGGCCTACCGCGAGGGAATGAAACCGCTGCGCCTCGGCGGCGCGCTCAAGGTCGCGTCGGGCATCACCACCGTCGACGAGGTGATGAAGGTCGCGCCGCCGCCAAGCGGCGACAGGCGCCAGCCTTAAGCGCGGTGAAACCTTAGCAAGAATCGGGTTGGCGGCGCCCGGCGCTCGCCTTATCCTTCCCGGCATGAATTCGATCGCGCCCACCGCACCGAAATCAGCGCGCGCTACGGATTACGAGCGCGTCGCCCGTGCCATCGCCTATCTCCAGCACCACGCTTCCGCGCAGCCGGACCTCGCAACGGTCGCGCGCCACGTGCATCTCTCCGAGTTCCACTTCCAGCGCCTGTTCCTGCGCTGGGCGGGGGTGAGCCCCAAGCGCTTCCTGCAGCACCTCACGCTGGAAGACGCGAAGGCGCGGATCGCGCGCTGCGGCAGCCTGACGGAAGCTCTCGCGGGCAGCGGGCTCTCGGGTCCCGGACGCCTGCATGACCTCTTCGTCACGCTGGAGGCCATGACGCCGGGCGAGTACCGAGCGGTCGGCGCCGGGCTCGACATCTCGTTCGGGTTCTACGCTTCGCCGTTTGGATGGGCGCTCATCGCGTTCACGGCGCGCGGAATCTGCGCGCTGCGGTTCGTCGAGCGGGCGGACGAGCGGGACGCGGCGGAGCTCCTCAGGGAGCAATGGGCGCAGGCGTGCCTGACGCTCGACCCGATCCGCGCGGACGAGCTCGGCCAGCGAATCTTCGGTCCGCTCTCGGCAAGAGCCGGCAAGCCCCTCGCCCTGCTCGTCAAGGGAACCAACTTTCAGCTGCAGGTCTGGCGCGCGCTGCTCGAGATTCCCGCTGGCGCCCTGGCCAGCTATGGCGACATCGCGGCGCGGATCGGAAGTCCGCGGTCCGCGCGCGCGGTGGGAGCGGCCGTAGGCGCCAATTCCGTTGCCTATCTCATCCCCTGCCACCGGGTCATCCGCGAAACCGGGCACCTCGGGCGCTACCGCTGGGGCGCGGCGCGCAAGGCCGCGATTCTCGGCTGGGAAGCTGCCCGCGCATGAAAGAGACTCTTCAGCCCGGCCTTACCCACCAGTTCAAATTCGAGGTCCCGTCCACGAAGACGGTGCCGCATCTCTACCCTGAGTCCCAGATGTTCCGGCAAATGCCGGAAGTGCTGGCGACGGGCTTCATGGTGGGTCTGATGGAATGGGCCTGCATCGAGGCGCTGCGGCCTTATCTCGACTGGCCGCAAGAGCAATCGCTCGGCGTCCTGGTCAATTTTTCGCACCTCGCGGCAACACCACCTGGCCTGACGGTCACCGTGGACGTCACGCTCGACCGGGTCGAAGGCCGCAGGCTGACTTTCTCCGTCACCGCGCACGACGGCGTCGACAAGATCGCCGAGGGGACGCATGAGCGCGTTGTCATCGATCGCGACCGCTTCAACGCAAGAGTCGCGGAAAAACTGCAGCGCGCCTCGCGGCCCCGGCCGTGACCTCGGCGCGGGGTGACGGGTCTGCCGTCACGAATCAGAGCACAAGCTCGAAGCAATCGCTGCCGAGTGCACAGCTGTCATAGTACGGCGCGCATGCAGTGAATCCGAGGGACGCGTAGAGCGAACGCGCCTCCCGCATCGTCGGCAAGGTCTCCAGGCATATACGGCGGTAGCCAAGGCGGCGCGCGCAGTCGATCGCCGCTACCGTGAGCGCCCGTCCGAGTCCCGCGCGGCGGAAACCGGGCCGCACGTAGAGCCGCTTCATTTCGCAGCTCGCAGCATCCACGCGGCGCACGCCCACGCAGCCCGCCGCGTCGGAGCCCTTCCGCGCGAGCAGAAGGCAGCCGAGCGGTGAAACGTAATCCCGCGGCAGAGCCACCAGCTCCTCGTCCAGTCCGCCAAAACAGGTGTTGAACGCGAGCGACTCCGCATACTCCAGGAAGAGATCGCGCACCGCGTCGAGCTCGGGGCCCGCCCGATCGACGGTGACGAGGCGTGCCGGCACCTGCCCGGACTCCGGCGCAAGCGGATCCTGCGCCGCAGGGCCGCGCTCCTTCTCGCTTCGGCGTTCGCGTTGTGCCATTTTCCGTCCTAAGTGCTGCGCCCCGGCCGCGCCATCCACGCCTGCGTGCTTGACCAAGCGCAGTGCGAAGTCCATCATGCGCGAAACGTCCGCGACGACCCGCGGCGCGCGTCAGGAGGAGCACGCGATGACCCAACAAAAACACCGGGTACGGCATTCATGCTGGCAGCATCGTCATCGATTCCCATCCGGTTCCGCCGCGACATCAGGCTGCAAGAGCCGGGCTGATCGGACACCACCGGCGCCTTCGATTATACTTCCGGCCGCAAACATAAAAACGCCCGACCGGCATCGCGTCCGCTGGTCACCTTCAACAAAACTCTACTCGTCTTTCATTCCTATGAAGATCCAGCCGCGCTTTGCTGTGCTGATGGGGTTCCTCGCCGCGTTTTTCGTTCTGCATGCGCCGCTCGCGGCGGGCGCTGAGCCACCGAAAATCGACACGGCCAACACGGCCTGGATGCTCACCTCCTCGGTGCTGGTGCTGTTCATGACCATTCCCGGTCTCGCGCTCTTCTATGCCGGTCTCGTGCGCTCCAAGAACGTGCTCTCGGTCCTCATGCAATGCTTCGCGATCACGTGCATGGTGTCCATCGCGTGGGTGGTGGTGGCCTACAGCATCGCCTTCGGCGATGGCGGCGGCGCAAACGCCTGGTTCGGCGGGTTTGGAAAATCGTTCATGGCGGGCGTGGCAAGGGAGTCGGTCACGGGCACGATCCCGGAAACCGTGTTCTCCATGTTCCAGCTCACCTTCGCCATCATCACGCCGGCGCTGGTGGTGGGCGCGTACGCGGAACGCGTGAGGTATTCCGGGATGCTCATATTCAGCCTGCTCTGGCTGCTTCTGGTGTACGCGCCGGTCACGCACTGGGTCTGGGGCGGCGGCTGGCTGCAGAAAATGGGGCTGCTCGACTTCGCGGGCGGCACGGTCGTGCATCTCAACGCGGGCATGGCGGCACTCATCGCCGCGCTCGTGCTGGGCCGGCGCAAGGGCTTTCCGGAGACGCCCATGCCGCCGCACAACCTGGCGATGGCCGTCACCGGCGCCTGCATGCTCTGGGTGGGATGGTTCGGCTTCAACGCCGGGAGCGCGCTGGCTGCGGACAGCTCGGCGGGCATGGCGATGCTTGTGACGCACATCGGTGCCGCGACGGGGTCGCTCGCCTGGATGTTCTGCGAATGGATCCGCTACGGCAAGCCCTCGGTGCTCGGTATCGTGACCGGCATGGTGGCCGGGTTGGGGACGATCACGCCGGCGTCGGGCTTCGTCGGTCCGATGGGGGCCCTGGTGATCGGAGCCGCGGCCGGAATCGTATGCTTCACCGCCACCAATTACATGAAACGCTCGCTGCACGTGGACGATTCGCTCGACGTCTTTCCGGTGCACGGCGTCGGAGGGATCATTGGAACCCTGCTGACCGGCGTGTTCGTTGCCGCGGGTCTGGGCGGCGCGGGATTTGCGGAAGGCATGGGAATGGGGAGCCAGCTGCTGGTGCAGCTCGTTGGCGTGCTGGCGGTCGGCGCCTGGTGCGGCGTCATCACCTTCATCCTGCTCAAGGTGAGCGATGCGATCGTGGGCCTGAGGCTGAGGGACGACGAGGAAACCGAGGGGCTGGATACGGTGCTGCACAACGAAAAAGGCTACAACCTGTAAATCGGGACGCTTCGCGCCCGATTTACTTACGCGCGATCGAGGCGGACGCTCCCGCGCCGCTCATCGCGCGTGGTTAGAGGCGATCTCAAGAACACCCCCTCTCCCCGCGCAGGCGGGGAAAGGGGGGGTGAGGGGCAGGACGTCGGAAAGGTTTACACGAGAAACAACGCCGCTCGTTGCCCCCCTCACCCTGGCCCTCTCTCCCACAGGCGGAGAGGGGTTTTTAGATGCGTTCTACTCATCACTCATCACCCAACACCCAACACCGATCACGCGGTTTAATGAGACTTCGATAGAAGTCTCATCGCCCGATCGAGCCCTTCGATCGTCAGCGGAAACATCCGGTCGCCCATGAATTGCCGCGTGATGCGGATCGAGTCGTGGAAGTTCCACACCGATTCGGGCTGGGGATTCAACCACACCGCGTTGTGATAGACGGCGAGCAGGCGCTCGAGCCACACTGCGCCCGCCTCCTCGTTCGTGTGCTCGACGCTGCCGCCGGGATAGACGATCTCGTACGGGCTCATCGTGGCATCGCCGACGAGGATGACCGAGTAGTCGTGCGGATAGGTGTGCAGCAGGTCCCAGGTTGCAAGGCGCTCAGTCCCGCGCCGGCGGTTGTCGCGCCACACCCGCTCGTAGAGAAAGTTGTGGAAGTAGAAGTACTCCAGGTGCTTGAACTCGACGCGCGCCGCGGAAAAAAGCTGCTCGCAGACGCGGATGTGATCGTCCATCGAGCCGCCGACGTCGAGAAAAAGCAGGACCTTCACGGTGTTGTGCCGCTCGGGCACCATCTTCAGATCGAGCCACCCCGCGTTCTTGGCGGTTGAGCGGATCGTATCGTCGAGGTCGAGCTCCTCGGGCGCCCCGGTCCGCGCGAAGCGGCGTAGCCGCCGCAGCGCCACCTTGATGTTGCGCGTGCCGAGCTCGACCGTGTCGTCCAGGTTGCGGTACTCGCGCCGGTCCCAGACCTTGACCGCGCGGCGATGGCGCGACTCGGGCTGGCCGATCCGCACGCCCTCCGGGTTGTAGCCCCAGGCGCCGTAGGGGCTGGTTCCCGCCGTGCCGATCCATTTCGCGCCGCCCTGGTGCCGGCCTTTCTGCTCCTCGAGCCGGCGCCTCAGTGTCTCCATGAGCTTGTCCCATCCGCCCATGGACTCGATGAGCCGCTTGTCCTCGTCGGACAGCACCTTTTCGGCAAGCTTTCTCAGCCACTCCTCCGGGATGGCGATTGCAATGTCCTCCGCTTCCACGATGCCCTTGAAGTAGGCGGCGAAAACCCGGTCGTAGCGGTCGTAGTACTTCTCGTCCTTTACGAGGCACGTGCGCGCGAGGTAGTAGAAGTCCTCGAAGCGCCCGAAGATGACGCGCTTCTCAAGCGCCTCGATGAGCGCGAGGAACTCCTTGATCGAGACGGGAACCCCGCCTTCCTTCAGCTTGAGGAAGAATTCAATCAACATCTACTGAACCGCCGAGACGCCGAGAGAACCAGAATCAAGAACAAAACAAGAAGACCGCAACAGCCGCAAGCCAAACCGACAGCCGTTTCCGCTCGACAGGCTGTCAAGGGCGAAGGGGAGCAGACCTGATTTCAAAATGATCATGCCCCTCTCGGCGTCTCGGCGGTTCAATTAGGTTTTCGCCGGGACATGAACACGAGTCGCTCAAACAAATGGACATCCTGCTCGTTTTTCAGCAGGGCGCCGTGCAGCGGCGGGATGATCTTGTGCTGGTCCTGGCTGTGCAGCACCTCGGGCGGAATGTCCTCGGCCACGAGGAGCTTCAGCCAGTCGAGGAGCTCCGAGGTCGAGGGCTTCTTCTTGAGGCCCGGCACCTCGCGGATCTCGAAAAAGGCCTCGAGCGCCTCCTGCAGCAGCCGCTTCTTGATGTCCGGGTGGTGTACGCGCACGATGCGCTCCATCGTCTCGTGGTCGGGGAAGCGGATGTAGTGAAAGAAGCAGCGCCGCAGGAACGCGTCTGGCAGCTCCTTCTCGTTGTTGCTCGTGATCACAACCAGGGGCCGGTGCTTCGCCCTGACGAGCTGCTGTGTCTCGTAGACGTAGAACTCCATGCGGTCGAGCTCGCGCAGCAGATCGTTGGGAAACTCGATGTCGGCCTTGTCGACTTCGTCGATCAGCAGCACGGCGGGATCATCGGAGACGAATGCCTTCCACAGCATGCCTTGGACGATGTAGTTGCGGATGTCGTGCACCTTGCCGTCGCCCAACTGCGAGTCGCGCAGGCGCGAGACCGCGTCGTATTCATAGAGCCCGTGCTGGGCCTTGGTCGTGGACTTGATGTGCCACTCGAAGAGCGGGCGTCCGAGTGCCCGTGCAATCTCGATTGCCAGCATCGTCTTGCCGGTTCCCGGTTCTCCCTTGACCAGCAGCGGCCGCTCGAGCGTTAACGCGGCGTTCACCGCCATCATCAGATCATCGGTCGCTACGTAGCTGTCCGTTCCCTCAAACCGCATCATCACAGTTCATCCTTCATCCTTCATCCTTCATCCTTCATCCTTCATCCTTCATCCTTCATCCTTCAGAGGCGAGTCTCGCACCGCGATATGC
>Ga0256867_10000013_pt1 | contig 65956 bp, 67 predicted proteins | sample RVTome_15_FD_185939 | JGI IMG/M metagenome (GOLD analysis project Ga0256867, IMG submission 185939) | Soil microbial communities from uranium-contaminated site in the Upper Colorado River Basin, Wyoming, United States - RVT150D86 (HiSeq) ... | reverse complement strand
TCAGCCCGGGAATCCGGAACGCGGCACCCGCGGTCGGCTCGGGGCGAAAGTCGCGCGCGTCATGGTCGGTGGTGATCACCTCGTCCACGTCGATGATCCCATCGAGGGGGAATATCACCGCCTCGTAGGTCTCGCGGTGGTTCAGACCGGCCTTGGCGTCGTCGTAGAGCAACTGGATGGTGGCCGCCGCCGCCGGTTGATAGACGGTCCCCGTGGGGTCGGCCCCGACCTCGCCGGCCCAGGCAGCCGCCGGATCGAGGAACCAGACTTCGACGCCCTCGGCGACCATCGGGGGCACCGGGACCGTGTCGCCCGACGACGTGGTCTCCCTCTCCGCGCCCGACTCGGAAGGCTCGGCCGGGGGCGGGTCTCCCTGGTCGGACTCGGGCACCGATCGTTGGCCGGCCATGAGCCTGGTCACCTGGTCACGGGTGAGCGGCCCGGCCAGGTATGACATCGCCCACCGGGTCCCGAAGAGTTGGGGAGCCGCCGACTTGGTGGAGTGGAGGACGAATTGACGCTTGCCCAAGTCGGAGATCTGTCTGTCGATGAGCCCGACGTCGATGTCACCTGAGGCAGAGGCGAGGCCCTCGAGGATCCGCTTCTTGTCGTTCTCGGTCTGGAGGCGCCCCACCATCCATGTGCCGGCATTGGACATCGCCTTGTAATCGAGATCGACCGGGTTCTGGGTGGAAAGAACCATGCCCACCCCGTGGGCCCGGGCCTGTTTCAAAATGGTGAGGATGGGCGTCTTCGAGGGTGGCTCGGCAATGGGTGGGGCGAACCCGAAAACCTCGTCCATGTAGATCAGGGCCCGCAATTCCGAGGTGCCCGGCTGGGACCGGATCCAGGTGACGGTCTTGCCCAGCAGCAGGGTCACCAGGAACTGTCTCTCCTCGTCGGTGAGATGCGACATATAGACCACGGCCGCCTTGGGCCGGTCGCCGCCCAGCATCTCCTCGACATCTAGGGGCCGGCCCTCCATCCAGGTGGCGAATGAGGGCGAGGCGAGCAACCCGTTGAGCTTGAGCGCCAGGTCCATCCTGGCCTTCTCCGGAAAGAACGTGTCGACGTCGAACACCCCCAGCTTGCGGAACGGCGGGCTGGGGATCTGGCCCACCAGTGCCGCCAGGTCGAGGTCTTTTCCGTCCTTCCAAAAGTGCTCGATGATGGTGGCCAGCAGGATGTGCTCCTGACCGGAGACGGGATCGGAGTCGACGCCGGCGAGAACCAGCAGGGACGAGACGAACGAGCTGATCTCATCGCGGATGACCTCGCTCTCGGTCGACCAGTCGAGGTCGGGCGCCTCCATGGAACCGAGCACATTGAGACTCACCCCGGCACCAGATCCGGGGGTGTAGATGGTGACCTCGGCTCCCTCCTTGAGCCGTTTCATCCGGTCGGAGTCGATGCCGTGGCCCTCGAGACCCGACTTCCACATCGCCGCCGTCGCCGCGGCCATCTCGGATACCGTCTTACCCTCTTTCGATGCCGTCGCCTCGTCGACCCACGGCTCGAAATCTGTCGGGGTGAGCTCGGGGAAATTGAGGGCGAGGTTGCCCATGTCGCCTTTGGGGTCGATGACCAGACAGGAGATGCCGTTGAGTAGCGCCTCTTCGATCAGATCGATGCCGAGACCGGTCTTCCCCGACCCGGTCATCCCCACGATCACGCCATGAGTCGTGAGGTTGTCCGCTTCGTAGATGACCGGCTCGTCGGACCCGGTGTCACGTCCGATGTAGAGGTCGCCCTTGTCGAGGTCCATGGGGCGAAGGTACCAAACTGCCCGCTCCCCCGTTTGGAGAGACTCGAGACCGATGACCGACAGGCGAGGTTAATTGGGACTCACCGGCTGCTTGTCGGCCGTAACATGCCCCACTGCTGCCCGATGCGACGCCGGGCTTGACTTAAACCGCGCTTCAAGTTCTACGTTTCTGGTCAACCATGTCCCAACCTGTCCTGACACCCTGGGCCGTCGTACGCGACGGCGTGAAGCTCATCGGGCGCTTCGTGAAGATGCACCCCGGTGCCTTCGCACTCGCCGTGACCGGGGCCGCGGTCTATGCGGGCGCCATCATCCTCGCCTCATGGGTCATCGGGTGGGCGACCGACAACGTGATCATCCCCATCCTCGACGAGGGTGAGGAGCCCCGTCTCCTGGTCGCCGCCGGTGTGGTCATCTTCGGGGTGTCGGTGGTCAAGGCCGGGGGCATCGTCCTCCGGCGGAGCGCCGCCGCCTATCTCACCGGGGCGACCCGTCGTGACATCCGCAACCGCCTCCTCGCCCACCAGTTGACTCTCACCATGTCGTGGTTCAACCGTCAGGCGATCGGGGACCTGCTCGCCGTGGCCGACGCCGACACCGACCAGGGGACCGGGGTCCTCGGGCCGCTTCCCTACGCCTCAGGGGTGTCTCTGCTCCTTGTCGGCACCATCGTCCTCATCACCTCGATCGACCCATGGCTCGGATTGGGGGCCGTAATCGGGTTGCTGGTCGCCATCGTCATCGACGTGCGGGGAAGCTGGATCACCTTCGGCATGTGGGAGGAGGTCCAGAAGAACCGGGGTCGAGTCGCCTCTATCGCGCATGAGAGCTTCGATGGGGCCCTGACCGTGAAGTCGTTGGGACGCGAGTCCTATGTCGCGGATAAGTTCGGCTCGGCGAGCGACGTGCTCCGCGACCGGATCATCGAGGTCAACTCGACGTGGACCAAGTACCAGGTGATCATCCGGGCGCTGCCCCAGATGCTGATCATCGTGCTGCTGGTGATGGGTGCGACGCGGATATCGGCCGAAGCGGTGACTCCGGGGGACGTCATCACCGTTGCATATCTGCTGGCGCTCCTGGCCTTCCCCATTCAGCTGATCGGGTTCGTCCTCTGGGACCTGGCGGGGAGCCTCGCCGGGTGGCGCAGGGTGCAAGAAGTCCTCGACTCCGATGATTACGTCTCCTGGGGTGAGGCACCGGCTTCGACGGACACCGCGGCCGCTCCGGTGACCGGCCAGACCGTGGGATTCTCCTACGACGGAGAGGCGGTGCTCAGCGGGCTCGACCTCGACCTGAAGGCAGGGACCACGTTGGCGGTGGTTGGCCCCACCGCTTCGGGCAAGACCACCCTGGGCTTGTTGCTGGCCCGCTTGTGGGACCCCGACTCCGGGGAAATCCACCTCGAAGGACGAGATCTGCGGGGGTTTGCCCGCTCCGAGCTGCCCAAAGAGGTGTCCTATGTCTCCCAGAGCGCCTTCCTCTTCGATGCCACGGTGCGGGAGAACATCACCCTCGACCTCGACTACGGCGACGATGCGGTAGGTCGGGCATTGCGTCTCGCCGGGGCCGACGACTTCGTCAGTGAGCTGCCCCATGGCCTCGACACCGAGTTGGGTGAGCGGGGAACGACACTGTCAGGTGGCCAGCGCCAGCGTCTCGCCCTCGCCCGCGCCTTGATCCGCAGGCCGCGGTTGCTGATTCTCGACGATGCCACCTCTGCGGTCGACCCGTCGGTGGAGGCAGAGATCCTCAGGGCATTGAGGGGAGCGGAGCTGCCTTCCACCATCGTCGTCGTCGCCTATCGGCCCTCGTCGATCAGGCTGGCCGACGAGGTCGTGTTCCTCGATCACAAGAGGATCCTCGGGCATGGGACTCACGACCAACTCGTCGAGACGCTGCCCGGCTACGCACGGCTGGTGCGCGCCTACGAGGAAGAGGCGAAACGGCTTCGGGAGGCTTCATGAGCGAGCCTCACACCACCGCTTCGATCATGCGTCGCGCTCTCGGCGAGGCGCCATCGCTGCGTGAGGGTCTCAGGATGACCCTGATCCTGGCGATGATCGGCCAGGCCGTCACCGTGGTCACCCCCATCGTCATCCAGGTGATCGTCGACACCGAGATCCTCGATCCGTCCGGTATCGACATCGCCGGCGTGGTCCGCCTGGCCGGGATCGCCCTTGCCGCCTTGCTCATGGGCGTGATAGTCGGCCGGGCCTCGCTGCTGCGTCTCGTCAAGAGCTCGTCGACGGGTCTCTCGGACCTGCGCACCAAGACGTTTGGCCACATCATGCGTCAAACGGTGCTCCATGTTCAATCGGAGCGCCGCGGGAACCTGCTGTCACGGGTCACCTCCGACATCACCACGCTGCAGGAGTTCATGGAGTGGGGCGGCGTCGGGATGATCATCGCCTCCAGCCAGGTGCTGCTGGCCACCGGCGTCATGATGTTCTACGAGTGGAGGCTGGCGCTGATCGCCCTCGTCGGTGTCTTCATCTATCTGGTGATGATGCGGTGGTTCCAGCGAATACTCGCCCGCAACTACGACGCGGTGCGCAAGGAGGTGGGGAGGTCTCTCGGTGTGCTCAGCGAGTCGATCACCGCGATCCCCGTAGTGCGTGCCTACGGCACCGAGGAGAGCACCAAGTCGAAGGTGGCCGAGGCGCTCGAGCGCCGGTTCAGGGTCGAGTTCAAGACGGCCCGGTTCGGCAACATCCTGTTCTCCACCGCAGAGGTGTTCGCCGGCCTGCTGACCGCCGTCCTGGTGATTGCCGGTGTCCTCATCGGTCTCGATCTGGGGATGACCGCGGGGACGCTCATCGCCTTCCTCTTTCTGGCGAACCTATTGATCGAGCCGCTGCAGATCCTGGTCGAGACCCTGGAGTTCGCTCAGTCGGCGGCGTCCGGGCTTCGACGGGTGATCGACGTCCTCGACGGTGAGATCGAGATCGAGGATCCTGAGGAGGCCGAGGCTCTGCGAACGGGTGGGCTCAGTGCATCGTTCGACAGGGTCCACTACTCGTACCCGAATGGCGCCGAGGTGCTCAGCGAGGTGACGGTCGACATCCCGGTCGGGTCCCGTGTTGCCGTGGTCGGGGAGACGGGGTCGGGCAAGACGACCTTCGCCAAGCTCCTGGTGCGGCTGATCGACCCCTCCTCGGGAACCATCCACATCGGGGGGGTGTCGGCGCAGAGGATTCGTCTCGAGGAGCTGCGGAGGAGGGTGGCCTTCGTTCCCCAGGAAGGTTTTCTCTTCGACGACACCGTGGCCAACAACGTCAGGTATGGGCGGATCGACGCAGACGACGCCGAGGTCTGGACCGCCTTTCACGAGTTGGGGCTGGGCGAATGGGTCGAGGGTCTCCCCGAGGGCCTGCAGACCAGGGCAGGGGAGCGTGGCGGCAACCTCTCCGCCGGCGAGCGGCAGTTGGTCGCCCTGGTTCGGGCCTGGATCGGCACCCCCGACCTCCTAGTCCTCGACGAGGCGACCTCGGCGGTCGATCCCGCCCTCGATGTCGCCCTTCGTCATGCGATCGACAAGCTCACCGAGGGACGCACCTCGGTCACCATCGCCCATCGTCTCTCGACCGCGGAGGGCGCCGATGAGGTGCTGGTGTTCGATCAGGGTCGTCTCGTGGAGAGAGGGCGTCACCGCGACCTTCTAGTCACAGACGGTGTGTACGCCGCCCTGTACGCCGATTGGGCGACAGGCACCAGGAGCGTGTGACGCTGTTCTCAGTGACAGACGTGCAATGAACAAACACATACTGTGGGCTGGCTCATGACCGGGCCCGGTCGAGCAGCCGTCGTGGCCAGGTGGGGTTGATCGACTGGGTGAGGAGAATCCCCACCGAGACGAGGATTATGCCGGCCGCCTCGCTCAGGCCGAGTGGCTCGTCGAGGAAGATCCAGGCCAGGACCGCGATCTGGATCAGCATGGTGTTGTTGATCGCGGCCGATTCCAGGGCAGAGAGCCTGCGGAGCGAGAGGTTCCAGAGGGTGAAGGCGAGGGCGGTGTTGACCACCGCGAGCCAGGCGATGATGAGCCATGCGCGAAGTGAGACCGTCGGTGGGCCTTCCAACGCGATCCCGACCGCGACCAGCATCCCTGCACCCACGGCCATGCTCAGGGTGGTGACGACCACCGGGGCGAGGTCGGCCCTGCGGTTGACGGCACGGCCCAGGAGGGCACCGACCACGTTGGCTCCCAGTCCCACCACCGCCGCCGTCATCCCGACCGCGGTGGACCCCAGATCGCCGGCGAAGTAGAACCATGCTCCGGCCACGACCAGGCCGGCCCCGACCAGTTGTCGAGCCGTTGACCTCTCGGAGATCGACCAACCCCCAACGAAGGCCACCAGTAATGGGGTCCATGAGAGGACCAGGCTGGTGGTGGCGGCGGGTTGATTGTCGATGGCCACGAACTGTGCTCCCTGGGTCAGGGCGTAGAGGACGATGCCCAAGCCAGCCAGTTGCGCGATGGAGGAGCGATTGAGTGTGGAGAATTCCGTGCGAAGCCGGGGTTGGCCGACCACCCATGCCAGGAGGACAATGGCCGCCGCGGCGTAACGGAGGGCGGCGAAGGTGATCGGCTCGAGTGCCTCCTCGTCGAGTCCCCAGCGGATCAGGACCCACGATGAGCTCCACAGAAATGTGACGAAGAGGGCGGTCCACACCGCTCGGGTGCTGGTGGCAACACGGTCAATGGACATCTTCGGCCTCCTTGTCGGCACGCGTTGATTCGTGCCGACCTATCCCCTCGAGGCTTTTGTCCAGTGAGGTGCGAGCCCTGCGCGGGCCGTTCGTGGCGCTCGGACCGGGCCCCGCTCGAGGCGGGCGGAACCCTAGCCACCCTTCAGTCGACGACTCAGACGATAGCGCCGATTCACGATCCACCGCCGTAACAAGAGCGTCCGCCTACGGTGAATATCGAAGCCAAAGAGAGGACTTCATGCTGAAACTGTCAGAAAAGGCTGCTGCAGCACTGGAAAACATTCGCCAGAGCCAGGGAATCCCCGATGCTCACAGCACCCGACTCACCGCCGATCAACAATCCACGGGCGATCTCGCTCTGCGACTGGAATTCGTCGAGCAGATCCCCGAGGACGATCAGGTTGCCGAAAGAGCCGGCACCGAGCTCTACATCGACCCCGAGATCGCCGAGCCGTTAGGAGACACCGTGATGGACGTCCAAGACGGTGATCGAGGACTCGCCTTCGTGTTTCGGAGCCAGACTCCCTAGAAATCCCGGCGGCGATCCCCTGGGCGGAAGGGGGGAGGACCGACCAGGGCAGACCTGGTCGCTGGTTTTATCACCATGTGGTGGTTCACCAACGAGGCTTCCGACCCTACCCCCACCCCGACCACGGACGGATCAGATTCCACCCACCCATCTCCCACCCCGACCCGACCCCAGGGATGACCACTCCGGACGCCCGAACCAACAGGCCCTAAAACGACCAGCCAGGCGCGGTCGCGCCTCACAGCCATGTCCCGCCGGTCACACCTTCGGTGGCGGGACATAGCGTGCGGAGGCGAACCGCCCACCTACCAGGTCGACCTCCCAGATCGACCCTTTGGAGCAGTAGAACCTCGACTCCAGGGTCAGTCCCGCCCACATCATCCGATTGATCACCGCCGGGATGACGTCACCGTGGGTGCACAAGACGGCGTTGTACCCCACCAACTCATCGGCCAGGCCGTATGCGCCGTCGATGTCGGGCCCTTCGGCGAGGGCGTCGTGCTCGATCACCTTGGCCCCGATGACCGCGGCCAACGGCTCCGCGGTTTGCACACACCTGGTGGACGGGCTGGTGTAGATGCGCTCGATGCCCTGGCTCCCGAGATAGGTGGCCAGGGAGGCAGCCTGACGGCGACCCTTCTTGTTGAGGGGCCTGACCGCGTCGTTCCCCTCCCATTTGTTGCGATCCCCCGCGGCGGCGTGCCGGAGGAGAAACAGGGTGCCGCTGCGCGCCAGCTTCTTGATACTCGGGTCGGCCACCAGGGCACGGTCGTTCTCGTAGTCGAGGAGAGCGTTCGCCCGTTTCCGGCTCAGCCAACGAATCTCGTCCACTTCTTTGTTCTTCTTGAAACCAGGGCTGTCGGGCAGGGGCCGCATGGCGAACCATTGGACCTCCTTGACCCCGTTGTCCACTCGGTAGCGGGTGACCTCGATCGGGGCCACGATCCGGCAGTGATAGCCGGTCTCCTCGAGCACTTCCCGGATCGCGGTCTCCTCGGGGGTCTCACCCTTGTCCGCCTTGCCCTTGGGAAGACCCCAATCGTCGTATCTGGGGCGATGGGCTGCCAGCACCTTGAGTTTGCCCTTGGACGATTCCCGGAAGACGAGCCCCCCGGCAGCCTTGATGACACGGGTCACGGCGGCAGGTTAGGGGAGGGCCACCGGGGCTAGGAATCGGGGGTAAGTGTGCCGATCCTGCGGTTGCGGGACACCGGAGTGGTCACCTCATCGACGCCGGTGAGGTCGATGGTCACCTCCCCGCAGGTCTCACAGACTCTTCGAAGGATTCCGGCGCCGATGTTCTGAGACTCTCCGAAGAAGTGACGCCCCTTGCGACATGAAGAGCGGGTGTGCCTGCTCGGTTGGTCGTCCGGTCTGAGATGACTCACAGACCAGACAAGCTAGGCGTTCGATTGGCGAATTCAACGAATCTCCGGCTGTGCCAAAAGCCACTCGACTGCCTCGTCCCCCGTCTCGACGAGATGGATGTCGTCCGCAACCGCACCGAGGCGGTCGCTGAGCAGACTCGACAACCCTCGCCACCCGTCCCCGACCGCGGCGGTGGGGAACCTCCTTCCTGCCCCGACTCTGGCGATGTGGTTGAGGTTCCACGCGACCATCAACTCGGTGACTGTCCCGATCGACCCGGGCATGACGATGGCCCCGTGAGTGATACCGGTGAGAATGCCGATCCGCTCTGCGAGCTCGCTCGTGGGGATCTCCTCGGTGACGAAGCGGTTGGCCCCCGATCTTCCCGGGAACAACGACGGTGCGGTGACGCCGATGACCTCTCCCCCGGCCTCGGCGGCCCCTTTCGACGCGGCCTCCATGGTTCCCCCGTAGCCACCGGTGACCACCGCCAGCCCCGCTTGAGCGCACCTGGCGCCGGCTCTCTCCGCCGCTTGCCACTCCGGGCTCTCCGGCTCGGTGAACGACGATCCGAAGATCGCCACCGCCCGCTCTCGGCTCAACCAGCCATCACCTGTTCGATCCCGGCGGTGACCCGCTCGACATCGATGAGCGCGTGTTTTTCGATGGCGAACTGGGGCCAAGGGATGTCGAAACCGGTGACCCGGACGATCGGGGCCCCCAGGTCGTACATCGCATTCTCTGCCGCGACCGCCGCCACCTCGGCAGCCACTCCAGCACTCCCTTGGGGCTCCTGGACGACCACGAGCCGGCCGGTGCGGGCAACCGATTGGAGCACGGTCTCCCGATCCCAGGGGAACAGTGTCCTGAGATCGATCACCTCTATCGAATGCGGAGATTTCTCGGCTGCCTTCAGGGAGACAGGCACCATGCCCCCGTAGGTCACCAGCGTCAGGTCGGTGCCCACCCGGCAGACGCGGGCTCGTCCGATGGGCAGGGTGTAGTGGTCGGTCGGCACGTCGCTGCGCCCTGCCCGATAGAGGACCTTCGGCTCGAGAAAGATCACGGGGTCGTCCCCGGTCAGTGCCGCCGCGAGCAGGCCCTTGGCATCGATGGGAGTGGACGGGCAGACGACCACCAGCCCAGGAGCATGGACGAAATAGGCCTCAGGGGAGTCGCAATGGTGCTCGTGGGCCCCGATTCCAGCCCCGTTGGGGAACCGGACGACGACCGGCACCGAGGACAGCCCCCGGGTGCGGAAACGAAAACGCCCGAGATGACTGACGATCTGGTCGAATGCCGGGTAGACGAAGCCGTCGAACTGTATCTCGGCGACCGGACGTGCACCTGCCAGCGCCATGCCCACCGCAGTCCCCACGATCCCCGACTCGTTCAACGGCGTGTCGATGACCCGGTCCTCTCCATACTTCTTCTGAAGACCCTCGGTGATGCGGAACACCCCTCCGGCCAACCCGACGTCCTCGCCGAGCACGATCACCCCGTCATCGGACTCCATGGCCTGGTCGAGGGTGGCGTTGATCGCTTCGGCCATGTTCATCGAGGAGGTGGGGCCGTCGGGGATCTCATCGTGACCGACCTGCCAGATCTCGTCGGGCTCGAACTCGGTCTCGGTCTCGCCATGGGCCCGCTGCATCTGATGGAGTTGGGTGACCACGTGCTCGGGGATGCGGGCAAAACCGTGTCTTATCGCATCGTCACGTTGGGGAGGTGGCTCCGCCTCGAGAGCGGCCACTGCCCGGTCCACGGAGTCGGTGATCTCCATCGCCACCTTCTCGCCCACCCGCTGGTCCCATTCCCCACGCTTCTCCAAGAAGCGGCGGAGACGCTCGATGGCGTCCTTCTGCTTCCACTCCTCGACCTCTTCGTCAGACCGGTACAGCGTGGGGTCGTCGGCGGTGGCGTGGGCCCCGTAGCGGTAGGTCATCGCCTCGATGAGAGTGGGCCCGCGCCCGTCACGCGCCCGCTGTGCGGCCACCCTCGTCGCCAGATACATGGCGATGGGGTCCATCCCATCGACACGAAGACCCCCGAACCCGTAGGCCTGTGCCTTCTGGGCGATCGTCTCGGAGGCGGTCTGCTTCTCGTAGGGGACCGATATGGCGTATAGGTTGTTGGCGCAGATGAAGACGGTGGGGGTCTTCCACACACCGGCGAAGTTCATACCGGAGTGGAAGTCGGCCTCGGAGGTGGCTCCGTCGCCGAAGTAGGTCACCGTCACGGTGTCCTCGCCGCGCAGCTGGGTCATGTACGAGTAGCCCACCGCATGGGGAAGCTGGCTGGCGATGGGCACCGTCACGATGCCGGTGCGGTACTTCTCGAGGTCCCATGCCGCGTTGGGCAGCCCCTTCCAATACGCCAACAGCACCTCCATCGGGAGGCCCCTGGTCACCTGAACGCCGTGCTCGCGGTAGCTCGGAAAGACAAAGTCGTTGGGCTCGAGGGCGAGGGCCGACCCGATCTGGACTGCTTCTTGGCCCTCGAGCATGGCATAAGTCCCGATCCGGCCCTGTCGTTGCAGGGCGAGCATCTTGCGGTCGAGGGTTCGGGCGAGAACCATGTTGCGGTACATCGTCTGGTACAGCTCGGGGTCGAGCCCTGGGTCCTCCCCTACCAGGTCTCCCTGGGCGTCGATGATCCGCAGCGTCTCGTACGGGCCCATGCCGGGAGTCTGCCACAAGTCAAGAGACGGTGAGCGAGGAGGACGGCTAACTTCGCCCGATGCCGCGCTTCCGTTCAGAAATCGCCGCCCTCAGTCCCTATCAGGTTGGCCGCCAGCTTGAGGATGTGGCACGTGCCCACGGCCTCGACCCAGCCGACATCGTCAAACTGACCGCCAACGAAGGCCCCGAGGGACCATTCCCCGGGGTGGTCGAAGCGGCCACCGCGGTCCTGGCCCGGTCGAATCGATACCCCGACAACGCTTGTTGGGATCTGGGCCATGCCCTGGCCGAGGAGTTGGGCGTCGATTTCTCCAATCTCATGTTCGGCGCGGGGAGTGTCGCCCTCCTCGCCGAGATCGCCAGCGCTCTCGGAGGGCCCGGGACCAACATCGTCTATGGGTGGCCGAGCTTCATCATGTACCGGTTCGCGGCTATCTGGGCCGGCTCGAGACACGTCGAGGTGGCTCTCGATGACTCGTTCAGTCTCGATCTCGACGCATTGAGGTCGGCCATCGACGCGGCCACCGGCGTGGTGATCGTCTGCAACCCCAACAACCCCACAGGGACGATAAAACCGGCCGACGAGATCGAGGAGTTCATCGACTCGGTGCCGGATTCGGTCCTGGTGGTGGTCGACGAGGCCTATCACGACTTCGTCTCCGATCCTCGCTACCGGACCGAGATCCCTTTTGCGGTGGAGAGGCCAAACGTGGTGATTCTGAGGACTTTCTCCAAGATCTATGCCCTGGCGGCCCATCGGATCGGGTATGCAGTGGGCAGCGCCGACCTGCTGACCGAGCTCCGAAAGGCGCAGGCGCCGCTGACCGTCAATCAGGTGGCACAGGCCGCGGCTCGGGCCTCTCTCGGTCAGCCCGGGGAGTTGGAGCGTCGGCGTTCGGAGAACGAGGCTCGTCGGCATCACCTGGTCGGAGCCCTAGCCGAGCAGGGCATCCCGATGACGGAGACCCACACCAACTTCATCTTCTTCGACCTCGGGGAGAAGGCCCGGCGGGTGGTTGCGGACATGACTGCGCAAGGCGTGTTGATGCGGGGGATGTCGGGCGGCTGGGTGAGAGTGACGATCGGGAACGAGGAGGAGAACCGCAGGTTCCTCGCTGCCCTCGATGCGGCCCTCGACGCCTGACAGTCTCAAAGGCCATCGAGCCGCGTACCGACGTGTGTTTAGTGCTTGCGTTTTGGCAAACTCAGCCCGGGAAGCGACCATCGTGGGCGCCACTTCGAACACTCGTCTCAACCAGGTGTGAATCGTGAAAGCAATCGTCTCAACCTTCGCCGCTGCCTCGCGCCGCGCCCCATGGATCGTGGTAGCGGTCTCACTCGTCCTGACCGCGGTCCTCGGCTCCTTTGCCGGCGAGGTCACGGTGGCCAGCGGCAACGAAGGGTTCGCCCCGGAGAGCGCTGAGATCTCCGCCCAGGAGCGAATCGCCGAACTGTTCGGAGACGACAGCTCGGGTTCCACGATCCAGGTCATCCTGAGGGAGCCGGGTGGGGACGTCATCAACGTCGCAGGGCTGGAGGCTGCGATGGCCACCAATGAGACGATTCGAGGTTCAGAGGCGGGCAGCCAGATCACCGACAGTGAGCAACAGCCCGGCGTCGTTCACTATCTGTTAGGGGTCGAGCAGGCCATGGTTGCTCAGGGGCTGTCCATCGGCGAGATGACGGACGAGATGGTCAAGCAGTTCTATGTCGCCTCGCTGGATCCGTCGAATGCACCGCCCGAACAGGTCTCCTTCCTCACTCGGCTCGTCTCCGCGGACTTCGATCCCGAGACCGTCACGTCATCGGCGGGGATGGTGCTCGCCTTCGTGGGCAGCTATCCGGGTGAGGACCCTGAGGAGTCGTTCACCAACCAAGTCGAGACCGAGAGCGCCCTCGCCGGCGACCTCGCCGCCATCGACACCAACCTCGAGATCCGTCCTTTCTCATTCGGGCTCCTGCTCACCGGGGTCGACGACTTCACCGCCGAGGTCGGAGAGCTGTTCGCGCTGGCGTTCGCGGTGATCCTCGGCATCCTTCTCTTCGTTTATTGGCTGTCGCCCGGCAAGGAGGGAAGCTGGTTCGCATCGTCGCGTCGGACCATCACCGACACGCTGTTGACCCTGCTCACCATCGTCATGGCGATCGGGGTGATGCAGGGCACCGGGTATCTGCTGGAACAGATCGGAGTGATCGACGCCTTCTCCGCACCGACTCAGATCGTCCCCATCCTCCTCATCGGTCTCGGTGTCGACTACGCCATCCACCTGACCTCTCGGTACCGCGAGGAGATCGGGCAGGGCAAGATGGTCGACGGAGCGATGACCGGTGCCGTGACCTCGGTGGGAGTGGCCCTGTTCCTGGCCACGATCACCACGGTGATCGGTTTCCTCACCAACGTCTTCAACCCGGTGCCGGCACTGAAGGACTTCGGCATCCTCGCAGCGGTGGGTATCACCGTCGCCTTCCTCCTGATGCTGACCTTCGTCCCCTCGGTGAGAATCCTCCTCGACCGGCGGGCCGAGCGCAACGGGGATCTCCCGGTGGGTGCGCTCCAGGCGCATGGTGATCGGTTGCTGCCCCGGGTCATGGAGAAACTGGCCCTTCTCGCGGAGCACGCCGCAATCCCGACTCTGATCGTGGCCCTGGCGCTGGGGGCCGGCGGTTTCTACGGATTCACCCAGCTCGAGACGAGGTTCTCTTTCACCGATTTCCTCCCCGACGACTCGGAGTACGTCGAGACCCTCGACGTACTGGCCGACGAGTTCGGGGGAGGGTTTGGCGAGCAGACCCAGGTGTTGGTGGAGCCGACCGACGCCAAGCCGATAGATGCGGAGGTCCACAACGCGCTGGTAGCCGCCAACGCCGACCTCGTCGCCATCGAGGATGTCTCGACGGTCGAGAGCGAGCAGGGCGAGTTCGCCAATGCGTCCTCCCCGATATCGGTGCTGGGGCAATTGCTGGCGGGAGGCCCCGAGACTGCACCGCCTGATGTCCTGATCGCCGCCGAGCAGGTGGGTATGGCCCAGGACCTGACCGTGTCCCCAGAGGCCGATGTCTCCGCCCTGTACGAAGCAATTCTCGCTGCGGCCCCGGAGCAGGCCGCCGCGGTGATCGCCATGGATGACGGGCGGATCGACGGTCTGCGCTGGGACATCACCACCACCGCCGGGGAGTCGGTGACCGATCTTCGTCGAGGGCTCGACTCGACGTTCGGGACTGTCGACGTTCTGGGGGCCTCCGCCGTCGCCACCTCGGACAACATCATCGGCGACGCGGTGGTGACTGAGCTCACCGAGTCTCAGAGCGTTTCCCTGTTCATCACGATCGGTGTGGCCGCCCTGGTCCTGATGGTGAGCTTTCTGCTCGAGTCGCGACGGTGGTTCCTGGGTGTGATCACGATCGCGCCGGTCGCCCTCGTCGTTCTCTGGACCTACGGGCTGATGTTCCTCACCGGGATTCCGTTCGGGCCGGTGACCGCAACCATCGCCGCTCTGGCGATAGGTATCGGCGTGCCGTTCACCATCCACATCGCTCGCAGGTTCCAAGAGGATCGCAGGTCGAACGACGACGTCGATGCAGCGATGAGGTCGACCATGAGGCACACCGGTGGGGCCCTCGCCGGATCGGCGTTCACCACGATGGCCGGCTTCGGCGTGCTGATCACCTCCAGTCTCACCCCGTTTCGCCAAATGGGCCAGGTGACGGTCTACGCCATCGGGCTGTCTCTGGTCGCCGCGGTGCTGGTCTTGCCATCGATGCTGGCGCTGTGGGATGGGTGGCATCGTCGCCGGGGCGAACGGCTAATTGGGTCGGAAGCCCTGGAAGAAGTCTCTTCTAGTTGACGCTGATGCGACCAGAATCGGGGACGGGTAGATCGCACTGCCCTTGATATGGACGCATCGAGGACACAAGCCGAGGCGACCAGGCTCCTGCCGTTGGCCGAGAGAGTCCTCGCTCGCTATCCCTTCCGGACTCGCGAGGTCAGTCACCTGGCCACACATTCCAACGTCATGTATCGGGTGGTCACCGACAGCGGCGAGCAGCGGGTGTTGCGGGTGGGGACCCCACACGCCAACTCCCGCAGCAACATCGAGATAGAGGTCGCCTGGCTCGATGCCATCCAGCGGGACACCGACCTCGACGTGGTCAAGCCGATCCACGCCACCTTGGGCGAGTTGATCGTGGACGAGTTCGACGAAGGCATCGACAAGGAGCGGTCGTGCGTGCTGTTCTCGTGGATCCCCGGCCAGCCAGTCGCAAGTGGGTCGGGCTCGTTTGCCTACCGCCTCCTCGGCACAATGTGCGCCTCGCTCCAAGTCCACGGTCGGGGGTGGACTCCTCCGCCCACGGCACGACCGAGACGTTGGGACCGGGTGTTCTACTACCAGCCGGACCTCGATCCCGTGATCATCGATGAGCCCACATACAGCCACTTGTTCGACAATTCGCGATTGGCGACGATCTCGAAGGCCTTCGACCTCGCCCAGGGCGTCATCGCAGACTCCTACGTGCTGTCCTCGGCCCAAATCGTCCATGGCGACCTGCACGAGTGGAACGTTCACCTGGCTGGTGGCAGGTTGTATGCGTTCGACTTCGAGGACGTGATGATGGCCCTTCCCGCCCAAGATGTTGCGATCTGTTTGTACTCCTCGCGTAACAGTGAGATCCGGGGTGACACCAGAAGGGCATTCCGAAAGGGTTTCGAGGAGGTGGCACCATGGCCGATCATCGACGATCGCCAACTCGACGGGTTCCATGCGGCCCGTCAGATCATGTTGATGAACTATGCGGGCCGCACCCTCCCGGTCAGGGAGGCGGCCGACTACATCGATCACGTGATGCCCTGGTTGGTGGGCTACGTGAATCGCTACGGCTGACATGAGATTCGACGACCGTCGCGATGCCGGGGCTCGATTGGGAGCGGCGGTCGCCGAGATGGAGCCGACGAATCCGGCGGTGTATGCCTTGCCCCGCGGCGGAGTCCCCGTCGGTTTCGAGGTGGCCCGCTCGCTGAGGTGCCCCCTCGACGTCTTGATCGTGCGCAAGGTCGGTGTCCCGTTCCAGCCGGAACTGGCCATGGGGGCCATCGCCGAGGGAAACATCGTCATCCGCAACGAGGAGATCATCTCCGAGGTCGGCATCGGCGATGTCGACTTCGAGGCAGTGGCCGAGGCAGAACGGGAGAGTCTCGACCGGCGAATCGCCATCTACCGCGCCGAAGCCGCGCCCATCCCGCCGTTGGGGCGCACTGCGATAGTCGTCGACGACGGTCTCGCCACCGGCTCGACGGCCTTGGCGGCGGTAGCCGCCCTCGAGGCCAAACAAGCAGCTGCGGTGTGGTTGGCGGTCCCGGTGGCGCCCAGAGGAGTGCTCGCCCAGTTCGAGGGTCGCGCCGATCGGGTGGTGGTGCTGTCGAGTCCCCATGGGTTCGGGGCGGTCGGAGTCTGGTACCGCGACTTCTCACAAACCAGTGACGATGAGGTCAGGTCATTGCTCGCGGCGGCCCGGCTAGCGTGACGAGGTCGTCGGACCAGAGAGGATGGAGATGCCGTCACTTGAGAAGTTCTGCACCGTGGAGGGTCAGCTCGGGATGAAGGTCATCGGCAAGGCCCCGATGGGGATGCGTATCGACTTCCCTTTCGAGGGGACGGCGACGAGTGAGCACTGGGAGGGGGAGCGCCCGGTGCGAGGCGTGGACTATGTGACCGTGCGAGAGGACGGCAATATGAGCCTCGACATCCACGCCACCATTGGGGAAAAGCGCGAGACCGTCTCCTACACGGGAACCGGGGTCTCCATCGTCAACGAGGACCAGTCGGCCAACCCCAAGGAGCTGATCGTCTTCGCGACCGGCAACGAAGACCTGGCCTGGCTCAATAACGAGGTGGGAGTGGCGTTTGGTCACGGCGCCGGGGGCAAGATCACACTCGAGGTCTATCTGATCAGACCGTAGGTCAACCGGAGCGGCAGCCTCCGGCCGACCGGCCGTCGGTTTGACCGGGGATCCTTCGATTGTCATGTGCCGGTGAGGTTGGGGATCCCCTGTGACGAGGGATCTGCTGGGTGGGGAGGCAAACGGTCAAAGTCGGCCGGCCATCAAGACTGTCGGAAGTCGGGCCTTCTCTTCTCGAGGAAGGCCATGACGCCCTCGTGATGCTCGGCCGTGTGGCCCAAGCGGCCCTGCTCGGCCTTCTCCGCCTCGAGACCTTCGAGATAGGTGAGGTTGGTTGAGCCGCGGATCAGACGCCGGGTGCTCACCAGGGCATCGGTCGGCAACTCGGCGAGCCTGGCTGCGTACTCCATCGCTGCTTCCACGCTCTTCCCGTCATCCACCACCGCGGCGCACAGACCACGCTCCAGTGCCTCGTCGGCGCCCATGCGCCGGTTGGTCAAAGCAAGCTCGAGGGCGGTGGAGACCCCGAGGTGACGGGGCAGTAGCCATGTCGTGCCGGAGTCAGGGGCCAGTCCGATGGCGGTGAACGCAGAGGTGAAGTAGGCCGAGGAGGCCAGGACCCGGATGTCACAACTCAGGGCGACCCCCAAACCGGCGCCCGCCGCCACCCCATTGACCGCGGCGACCACCGGCAGGGGACACTCGCTGATCGCACGGACCATGGGGTGGAACTCATCCTCGAGGTGTTTGGCCAGGTCAGGACGCTTGTCCTGGTACTCGTCGACGAAGCCCGACAGATCGGCGCCCGAGCAGAACGCCTTGCCCTCCCCGGTCAGGACCACCGCCCGCGCCTCGTCGGCGGCCTGCCCCAGGGCGGCAATCAGGCTGGCCGAAAGATCGGCGTTGATCGCGTTGAAACGCTCCGGGCGATTCAACGTCACTATGGCGACATCGTCGCTCATCTCGTATTTGGTGGTCATAATGGCTCCTCGAGCTCGCGAATCGTAAACGACGGAAAACATCGGTAGTGATTGGGCTATCCCCTATCGTTGTCGCATCGTCGCAGCAGAACAGCCGCGAAACCATCGACCCACAAGGAGGCGTCGTGAACAAATCGGAGATGGCGGACAAGCTCGCCACGCGGGCGAACATCTCAAAAGCGCAGGCTTCGGAGATCATCGACCAAATCTTCTCCACGAAGGACGGAGAGGGGATCATCGCCGTCGAGCTGGACGCGGGCCGCAAGGTCAACATCACCGGCTTTGGCAGCTTCAGTCTCAAGCGCCGGTCGGAGCGCATGGGACGCAACCCGGCAACAGGCCAGACCATCACCATCCCCGCGAGGAACTACGCACATTTCAGTGCATCCAAGGGCCTGAAGGACAGGGTGGCGGACTAGAAGGCCGATTCCAACATTTCGAAGCGGCGGGTCGCCGAGACCCGCCGCTTTTTCTTGTTCTCATCGACACGACCAGGGTTTACCGTGTCGGTATGAGACTCGACCCCGAGAGGTGGACCACACCAGTGGCGATCGCCCACCGGGGTAGCCGGGTGTTGTGGCCCGAGAACACCGAGACCTCGTTCCAGGGGGCATTCGAGCTCGGTTACCGGCATTTAGAGACCGACCTGCACCTCACCGCCGACGGGAGACTGGTCTGTTTTCACGACCCCACGGTGGACCGGACCACCAACTCCTCGGGGCGGGTCGAGCACCTCACCCTGGCGGAACTGCAGGCCCTCGACGCCGGCTACCGCCACGCCACGACGGATGGCTTCACGTTTCGGGACGGCGGGGCCAAGGTGCCCACCCTCGAATGGCTGCTCACCACCTATCCCTCCATCTCGGTGGTGGTCGACATGAAGTGCGACGGTCTCGCTCGCCCCTTGGCCCAACTCATCCACGATCTCGGGGCTCACCACCGACTCATCGTGGGCTCGTTCGTCGAGGCCCGGCTGGCCGAGTTCCGTCAGGTCATGAACGGCACAGTGGCCACCTCGAGCGGGCCCACCCTGGCCAGGTTGTGGGTCCTGGCCTCACGGGTCGGACGCGGTGCGGGAGGTGACATGGCTGCGCTGCAGCTGCCGACCCATTTGCGGGGGGTGCGGGTGATCGACGAGAGACTGGTCTCCGTAGCGCACCGGGCCGGTCTGCAGGTCCATGCCTGGACGGTGAACCACCCTTCGGAGATGACTCGTCTCCTCGACATCGGAGTCGATGGGCTGATCACCGACCGGCCGGACCTCTTGAAGGATCTGCTCATCGAGCGGGGGGAGTGGCACCAGTGAGGTGGCTGATTGCCGCGGTTGTGCTCGGTGGCGCATTCGGAAGCGCCACGGCGGACGTCGAGGAGATCGACGCCAACGTGATGATCATCGAGATCGAGGTGGAGGTTCTGAAGGCGTCCGACTCGGTCGTCGCCCACTTCGCCTTCGAGGATGAGCCCGTGCTCACCCTTCCGCTGCTCGACCGGGGCGAGGGGGTCTTCGCCATCAGGACCGAGTTGGAGCCGAAGGACTATGCAGTCGTCTTCGAAGTGATTGGCCCCGGCGGTGAGAGCTCCAATCCGGTGTCCCTCACCCGAATGGGCGCCGACCTCCGCTCCCAGGCGGGGACGACCACGTCCACCGTCGACGAGGAGGGGCTGAGTGGGGAATCAGAACAGATGCTATGGCTCGCGGTCGCCCTCGGCGCCGCCTCACTCTCCGTGCTGGCGTTCTGGGTCCTGAGCGGGAGGGACGACGACGATGTCGGCGAGACCCTCGACGAGGAGGAGTGATCTGCTCCGCTGGGCCGTCCCCGAGGACGCCACGGCATTGGCCGACGTCCACGTCACCACCTGGCAATATGCCTATGAGGGCATCTTTGCCGATCGGTTTCTGAACGGGCTGGACCGGGAGCGTCGTGGCAACTGGTGGAAGACGTTCATCGAGGAGGGTGCCCGCGTCCATGTCGTCGATGACCACGGCATCGTCGGCTTCTGTCATGCCGGGGCCTCTGATGCCGAGGGCTGGGGCGAGATCTTCGCCATCTACGTCCACCCCGATCATTGGGGAAGAGGGCACGGGGATGAGTTGCTCCGGGCGGGGGAAGCCACGTTGCGTGATGCGGGGTTCGGAAGGTCCCTGCTCTGGGTCTTGGAGGACAACTCTCGTGCCCGTGGCTTCTATGAGGGCCAGGGCTGGAGCCTCGGGAAGGCGATCCGGATCGAGGACATCGGCGGGGTCCAGGTCACCGAGCTCAGGTACGAGAAGGACCTCTGAATCGGTCCCTGATGGTCTCGAGATCTGCGGGGTAGGTGACTTTCACGTTCGTCTCATCGCCAGGCACCGCCACGACGGTCACGTCACCGAACCGCTCCATGACCTCATGGGTGTCGTGCCCCTCGAACCCGGACCGGGCAGCCCTCAGGTAGGCCGAGGTCAGATCGTCCCCGCGGAACACTTGAGGGGTCTGCGCCCTGGCCAGCCCGGGGACCGGCCGCAGTGTCTCCTTGTCGAGGATGAGCCGCTCCGGCGCGATCACCGGCACCGCGCCACCCGTCTCGTCGGCGATGGTGAAGAGTCGCTCGATGGTCGCCCCCTCAGGAGACGGACGTGCGGCGTCATGGATCCCGATCAGGTCGAACCCGGCGCCGAGGGCGGCGAGGCCGGCCATCTCGCTCAGGGTGCGGGTGACGCCACCCGGGGTCACGATCGCCCCGGTGGCGAGCCCCTCGACCGTTGTGACGACTTCGGCCCGACAGACCACAACGAAGACGTCGACGTACTCGCGGACGGCATCGACGGTGTGGGCGATGAGTGGGCGTCCCCCAACCTCGACCATCAGCTTGTCGGTCCCGAAGCGAGTGCTCGAGCCGCCCCCTACGACGATCATGGCTCGCGACGGCATCGTGACGAGAGTACTTTGGCCAGGTGATCTCGACCGAGCGGCTCATCGAGAGACTGGACGGGCACCGGGTCGTATTCGATAAATCCGGTGCGCCTGTCGACCTGGAGGCGCCCGACGATGTCGGCCCCGCCACCTTCTTGGTGACCGGGGTGACCGATGCTCTCAAGCTCGTCGCGGACGGGATGGTGGAGGGATCCGTCGACCGCAGCCGGATGTGGGCAGTCGAGGCGATCATCCTCGACAGAGTGGTCCTCGAGCGCCTGGGCCCTCGCCGGCTCAGCCTCGAGGACCTGCTCATCGAGGTGCGCCAGCTGGGATTCGCCTGGCAGATCAGCCAGATTTCCGCCCCTTGAGGGCCCAATAGGCGAGCACCGCGGCGATTCCGGTCGCCACCGCGCCCGAGGCGGCGATGGCCGGCAGCTTGTCCCGCAAGCTCACCGCCAACTCGAACCGGCGAACCTCCCAGCCCCTCTCCCCGGCGATCCGAGCCAGCTCGGTGTCGGGGTTGACCACGACGGGGTGCCCGACGGCTTCGAGCATCGGAATGTCTGTGATCGAATCGCTATAGGCGTAGCTGGCGCCGAGGTCGATTCCCTCACGCTCCGCCATCTCGATCATGGCTTTGGCCTTCCCGGGCCCGTAGGCATAGAGCTCGAGCTCGCCGGTGTATCTCCCCTCCTCGTCGACGGCGGCGCGGGTGGCTATCACGTCGTCGATACCCAGATAGCGACACAGCGGCCTGACGATCTCCTCGGGGCTGGCTGATATGACCACCACACGGCGTCCGGCGCCACGGTGCTCTTCCATGATGGCGAGGGCCTCTGCGTACACCAGGGGGGCAACCACCTCGTCGACGGTCTCGGTGACCACGGCCTCGATCTCCTCGCGGTCCCAGCCCTTGGTCATCGCCGACAGCTCCTCCTTGACCCGTTCGAGCTGGTCATGGTCAGCGCCGAATGCCTGGTAGTACGCCTGGGCGATGCCGGCCTTCGCCAGGGTCGTCCCGCTGAGCAGCCCGGCCCTGAACATCGGGCGAGTGAAGGCCAGGGTCGAGGACTTGGCGATGATCGTCTTGTCGAGGTCGAAGAACGCGACTGCGGTCACCACATCAAGTTAACCGCCGTTCGACAGGGGTCTTGTACCCGGCGGGGACGGCCCATATGTTCGACTCATGGTTGGGAAGGGGAGACACCCAGTACTCGGTCTGCGTTCGCCCGATCCACTGCTGTCCACGGTGGCCCCGATCGGTCTCGCTGCTTCGGTGGGCACCGCCCTCGTCGTCGATCTCGTCTCGACCCGGGCAGCATCGCGACGAACGCTGCGCGACATGTGGGCCGACGGCCCCACTCTCTCCGAGCTCAGTCCGGGACGCCCCGGCATCGCCATGGTCGCCGGGGGCTCGATCGAGCGCGACGCTGCCATCGAGGTGATCGAGCAGCTGTCGAGACGGTGGCCGGCGCTGGTCGTCAGAACCGATGGGGTCGATTGGCCTTTTGCCACGGTGCCGGTCATCCCCCTGTTCCCCGGGCGTCTGGCTCCCCAACCCGAAGGTTCACATGGTGTGTGGCAGCCGGTTGGAGCGGGCGCCGACCCTCCGGGCCCGGGCCCGGTGCTGCCCCGTCTCGGACCGGGAGCGCTGCGGCGAATGCTCGAGGGACATCTCCCCCGGAGGAGCCGTTGGGTTGAGGCCTGGCGACCTGTATGGGAGATGCCATGGGCGTAGTGGAGAGGATCAGCCGCGCCATCGCGGTCGGCGACACCGCGCTCACCTCTCGTGAGGTGGAGTTGGAGGCGGGACGTCTCCTCGGAACCGAGTCTCCGTGGCATGGCCCCCGCCAAATCCGCCATGTGGTCGACAGGGTGACGGGTCTCGGCCCGGTCCAGGAGCTTCTCGACGATCCCGATGTCAGCGACGTGCTGGTGAACGGTCATGATCGGATCTGGGTCGACCGGGGGCTCGGTCTCGAGCTGGTCCCCACCCGGTTCGAGTCCGACGAGGATCTGGTGGCCACCGTGGAGCGGGTTATCGCCCCGTTGGGCCTGCGACTCGACCGGGCTGCCCCGATGGTCGACGCCCGTCTCCCCGACGGCTCGCGGTTGCACGCCGTCCTCCCCCCGGCATCGGTGGACCACCCCCTGGTGGCGGTGCGCCGATTCACGCAGCGGGTGACCAGTCTCGACGACCTGGTCGATGCCGGAACCGCCACCCCCTCGCAGCGTGAACGATTGGTGGCCGCGGTCAGCGCCCGGCTGACGATCGTGGTCTCGGGGGGGACCGGAGCGGGCAAGACCACGCTGCTCAACCTGCTCGCGGGTCATATCGACCCGGGTGAGCGGGTGGTGACCATCGAGGACGCGGCCGAGCTGAGTCTCCCCGGTCACGTGGTCCGGCTCGAAGCCCGACCCGCCAACGCCGAGGGGGCAGGTGCGATAACCATCCGCGCCCTGCTCCGCTCGGCCCTGCGGCTGCGCCCAGACCGGATCATCGTGGGTGAGGTGCGCGGTCCTGAGGCACTGGATCTGATCTCTGCATTGAACACCGGGCACCGCGGCTCCCTCACGACGGTGCACGCCAACTCCCCCGAGGAAGCTCTCCTTCGTCTCGAAACTCTGGCCCTCAGCGCCGGGGACGTGTCGGAGGCCGCAGTCACCCGGCAGCTACGGGCGGCGGTCGACATGGTGGTCCAGATCGAACGCGAGAGGAAGACACGAAAGATCGTCGCCATCGCCGACTCGACGGATCTGGCCGGGGAAGTCCGATGATCGTGGTGCTGGGTTTGGGGGTCTGCTTCGCCGCCGGGGTGGAGCCGAGAAGACTCGCCCTGTTGGCCGGGGCGGTTTATCTGCCAATGGTCGTCGGTGCCCTCCTGGCCCTCCTGGTGTGGAGGGCACGAACCGATGACGACGACCGTGCCGTCCTCTTCTGCGAGGGTGTCGCCTCGGAGCTGCGTGCGGGAGCATCCCTCGGTGACGCCCTCGCCTCCGCGGCGAATTCGGCGGGGACCGCTGGTCTCTTCTTCGATTCCGCATCCCGGCCATCGATTGCCGAGGTGGCCGCAATCGTGTCCGAGTGGTTCCCGGTCATCGGCGAGGAGCTGCGTCTCACCGTGCTCACCGCGGCCCGGGCGGGCAGCGGCTCGGCGGCTCTCTTCGACGAGATGGGTTCGCTCGCCCTCGCCAAGTCGGAGATCCGGCGTGAGGTCAGGGTTGCCACGGCCCCGGGACGGGTGACCGCCCTCGTTCTCCTCGGCGCACCCTTGGCCTACCTCTTCTCCCAGCTCGGCTCGGGCGGGCTCTCCGGTCTGCTCGCCTCCTCTCAGCAGCGAACCGTCGCACTGGCCGGGATGGGTCTGTTCCTCACCGGTCTCGGCGCGGCCGGGCTCGTGATGTGGAGGGCGGGGAGGTGATCTCGGTGCTCGGCGCTTCGGTGGGTGTGATGTTGGGTGGACCGATTGGAGCAGTGGTCGGCGGTCTGGCCCCTGGGGTGTGGCGCCGTCTCGTACGAGCACGACGTGCTCCGGACACCTCTACCACCCTGGTGTTGCTCCTGCTTCTCGTGGAGATCCGCTCCGGGCTCTCGGTGCTGGCCGCGTTGATCGAGGTCTCCGAGACATTGCCCGGATATGAGAGCCTGAGGAGGGTAGCCCGGGTGGCACGGGTGTCAGGTCTGGTGACCGCGCTTCAATACGCCGACGACGGGCTCCGGCCGGTGGTGGCCCAGCTCGCCCGGGCGCAGCGATCCGGTGCCTCTCTCAGCGGTGCGGTGCGCAAGATGCTCGAGAGCGAGCTTGCTGCCGATAAGGCGCGGCGGATCGCCCGAGCCCGCACCCTCCCTGTGCGGCTGATGGTCCCGGTGACCTTGCTGATGTTGCCCGGTCTCGTCCTCGCCCTCTACGCCCCCTCTCTGCTCGGGATGTTCGAAGACCTGACAGGGGTCCTCACATGAGTTCCGCACTTCCTCCCGCACCGGTCGGATACCGGATTGGAAGGAGTGTCAATGACACGTGTTTGGAGTTGGGTCGTCACCCGAATCGGGTCTGATCGAGGTCAGGCAACCGTCGAGTACTTCCTGGTCATACTGGCGGCCACCGCCCTCGCCATCATCGCGCTGAAGTGGCTTCAGTCGGGGAGTGGGAGCGGTCTGCTGGGCAACCTGTTCGGCAAGGTGATCTCATGGGTGGCGGGAGCCTTTTGAGACGGGATGGCGGATCGGTGACGATCGAGTTCTTTCTCGTCATCCCGCTATTGATCATGGTGCTGGTCGCCGGGATCCAGGTGATCTCGGTGGCCCGCACCCGTATCGAGTTGCTGGGCGCGGTGAGGGAGGGGGCTCGGGTGGCCGCCACCACCCCCGACCCGGCCAAGGCCGTCGAGGCGGTGCGATCCGCCGTCGCCCCGCAAGAGCGTGATCGCGTCCGGATCTCGGTGAGCCGGCCCGCAGTCGTGGGGAAACCGGCCCGGGTCACCGGATCGATGAGACACCTCTTCGGTTTTCCGTTCCCTGACGGTTTCGGGGTCGACGTGTCGGCAACGGCCACGATGCTCGTCGAAAGGTGACTGCCCAGACAGGGTCGATGACGGTGGTGATGAGCGGCGTCGTCGCCATCTTCGCATTCGCCGCGGTGGCGGTGGCCTCTCTCGGCACCCTGTACGCGGCGCGTGCGCAGGCGATCAATGCGGCCGATGCGGGGGCGCTCGCCGCCGCCGTGGCCACTTACCCACCTGCCTCGTCCGTTGGGCCGGCGACCGCCGCCCTGGAAGTCATCGCTCGAAACGGGGCGGTGTTGGTCGACTGTGCTTGCCCGCGGCTCGCCGATCTCGTTCCACGAACGGTCGAGGTGGTGGCCGGGGTGAGGGTGGAGGTTCCCATCTTCGGGACCTTCACGGTGAAGAGCGCGAGCCGCGCCGAGTTCGACCCGCTTCGCTGGCTGGGTCGCTGATCGCGCCCGCATGCTCGGAGAGAGGGTCAGGGCGATAGTCTCGCTCGATGACCTCGAGGGCCGAAGCCGTCCGCATGCTCGTCGAGCTGGCCAAGCTGACCGCACTCGACGAAGGCTCGCCGCAGGCCTTCAAGGTGCGTGCATATGAGAACGCCATCGCCGGGCTCGAGGGCCACGGTGGTGAGATCGAGGGGCTCTCCAAGACCGAATTGACAAATATCAAGGGTATCGGAAGCTCCACCGCGGACAAGATCCTCGAGTTTGGCGTGACCGGGTCGGTCGCCAAGCTGGAGACGCTCCGTGCCAAGTACCCGCCCAAGTTCGTAGAGCTGACCAAGATCCCCGGGCTGGGACCCAAGACCCTGAAGATGATCCGATCCCAGCTCGGCGTGGAGGACATCGAAGGGCTCCGCGAAGCGATCGAGGCCGAGCGGTTGCGCGACCTGCCGGGGCTGGGCGAGAAGTCCGAGGAGAAGATCAAGAAGGCGATCGAACGACTCGGGCTCCACGGCAAGGACCGGAGGACGCCCCTGGTCGAGGTATTCGGCCTGGCCCACTCGCTCGCCAACCGGATCGCCGGCATCGGGGGTGTCGAGAGCGCCGTCCCGTGTGGGTCCTTCCGACGCTTCTCCGAGACGGTCGGGGACATCGACATCGTGGTGGGGACGAGCGACCCTGCAAGCGTCCACGTAACGGTGTTGTCGTTCCCCGAGGTCGCTGATGTCGTCGGCTCGGGTGAGACCAAGACATCGTTCCTGACCCGTGAGGGTCTCCAGGTCGACGTGCGAACCGTCTCGGTCGAACAGCTCGGCTCCGCCCTCCTCTATTTCACCGGCTCGAAGGCACACAACATCCAACTCCGGCAGAAGGCGATCGAGCGGGGGTGGCTGTTGAGTGAGTACGGGTTGTTCGAGGAGGGCGAGGTGATCGCCTCACGCACCGAGGCTGACATCTACACCGCTCTCGGCATGGAGTACATCCCCCCGACATTGCGGGAGGGCGGTGGAGAGGTCGAGGCCGCCCTGGCCGGGGAGGTCCCCGACCTGGTCAGCCGGGGGGTGATCAAAGGAGATCTCCACTACCACTCCGATCGCTCCGGTGATGGCCGGTCGACTCTCGAGGAGATGGTCGATGCCGCGCTCGATGCCGGGTACGAGTACGTCGCCTTCACCGACCACGGCGAGGACCTGGCCATCAACGGATCGGGCCGGGAGCTGATGTTGGAGCACCGTGAGCTGCTCCGCCAACTCGACCAGACCCGACCCGAGATCAAGATCCTGTTCGGGTGTGAGCTCAACATCGGGCCCGACGGGAGCCTCGACTACGACCCCGAGTTCAGGCTGGAGTTCGACTATTGCGTGGCCTCGATCCACTCCCATTTCGACCTGTCCGAGGACCGTCAGACAGCTCGCATCCTCACCGCCCTCGCCGACCCGTCGGTGAATGCCATCGGGCACTTGAGCGGCCGTTACGTGGGCCGCCGCCCCGGTGTGGAGTTGGACATCGATGCCGTGCTCGACGGTCTGGCGGTGACCGGGGTGGCCTTGGAGATCAACGGTGCCCTCGACCGTCTCGACGCTACGACCGAGGTGGCCAGGGCAGCCATGTCGAAGGGAGTCGACTTCGTCATCGACACCGACTCGCACCACACCTCGGATCTGCGTCGCATGGACTATGGGGTGCTCTACGCCCAGCGGGGATGGGTGACCACTGACCGGGTGGTCAACACGAGGGACTGCGACTCGTTTCTCCAGTGGTCGCGGAGTCGCCGGACATAGGCTCTGGTCATGGCCAGGACATACCAGGTCACTACCGGCAAGAGGGTCATCAGCTGGGTGATGGCCCGTATGGCCGCAATGGGAGTCGGGAACTATGTCGTGCTGATCACCACCGGACGGAATAGCGGGCGTCCCCGCAAGGTGACCCTGGCCAAGATCTCCGATGGTGAGACCGATTACCTGGTTTCTCCCTACGGGGAGTCGGGATGGGTGCTGAATGCCCGGGCCAACCCCAACGCCACTCTCCGACAAGGGCGCATGGAGAGACCGGTCACGCTCGTCGAGGCGACCGGGGACAAACCCGGCCTGGTCAAGGAGTATTACGAGCGGGAGGGTTTCGCCCGCCGGTTCATGGACGTTCCCGGCGACGCCGAGGAAGCCGACTTCGCCTCGGTGCCCGAGCGTTTCCCCGTGTTCGAGATCTCGGACGCGGGCTGAATACGATCCTTGTAATTCACCGTGGGATGCATGAAGCTGTGCTCCTTGGCGCCGACAACGAAGGAGACCTCCCCGGTGGCTTCCACCTACGTCCTCGACACCTGTGTCCTCCTCGCCGACCCCCACTCCCTCTTCCGATTCGACGAACACGATGTGGTGCTCCCCCTCGTCGTAGTGGAAGAGCTCGATCGCAAGAAGACCCGGATGGACGAGGTCGGCGCCAACGCTCGAAACGCGATCAGGCTGCTCGAGGATCTGGGAGCTTCTGCCTCCGGGGGGATGCGCGATCCCGTCACGTTGCCCACGGGGGGCACCCTGCGCATCGAGCTGAACGGGATCACCTCGGAGCGATTGCCCACGGTGCTGGATCCCAAGACCCCCGATCACCGTATCCTCGCTACCTGTCTCAACCTCATCGACGAGACCGACGCGGTCCTGGTGACCAAGGACGCGGCGCTGAGGATCAAGGGCGCACAGCTCGGGGTGCCGGTGCAGGACTACCGCGCCGACACCGTCGAGGTGGACCAGCTCCACTCCGGGGTCACCGAGCACCGGGTCGGTGGTGAGACCATCGATCGGCTCTTCGACGAGGGCAAACTGGAGATCGAAGGGGTCAGCGCCACCGTCAACGAGTTCGTGGTGCTGCGCAGCGGTGCCTCCCGATCTGCCCTGGCACGGGTCATTCAGGCGGAGCCGACCGTCGTCGTGGAGCGGATGCCCACCCATGTGAGAGCCTTTGGGGTGGAGCCGAAGAACGTCCGCCAGACGGTCGCCCTCCACCAGCTTCTCGACCCCGACATCCCTGCAGTGTCCCTCATGGGGATGGCGGGAACGGGCAAGACCTTCCTCTCCCTGGCTGCCGCCCTCGAACAAGTCCTCGAGCAGGGCCGCTATCGCAGGGTGTCCGTGTACCGTCCGCTCGTCGCGGTCGGCCGGCAGGAACTGGGCTACCTGCCGGGCGACCTCAATGAGAAACTGGCCCCCTGGATGGCCGCGGTTCATGACAACCTCTACGCCCTCTTCTCCGACGCCGGGGTCGACGGGGCGCGCCATGCCATCGAGGAGTTGGTCGACCGTGGTGATCTGGAGATGGCGGCGGTCACCTATCTGCGCGGGCGGTCGATCACCGGTGAGTTCGTGATCATCGACGAGGCGCAAAACCTCGAGCTGTCCACGCTGAAGGTGATCCTGACCAGGATGTCCCGTGACTCGAAGGTGGTCTTCTGCGGTGACCTCTCCCAGGTGGACAATCCGTACATCTCGCCTTACGGGGGCATGGCCGCCCTCATCGAGAAGTTCAAGGACTCGAGCCTGTTCGCCCATATCGCCCTGGAGCGCACGGTCCGCTCACCGCTCTCCGAGATGGCGGCCACCGTCCTCTAGATCGGCTTGCGTGTGACGGGTGCCTGCGACGCTCTGCTCAACGGGTCAGGCATCGAGCCGGTCCCTGCGGGCCTGGAGGAGCTCGGCCGCCCGCTCCATTGTGATCGTCTCCGGTGAGTCACCCTTGCGCAGCGAGGCGTTGACCTCGCCATCGGTGACATAGGGCCCATAGCGGCCGGAGCGAACGGTGACGGCTTTGCCCGACACCGGGTCCTTGCCCAGCTCCTTGAGGTCCGAGGCCGGGGCCTGGCCCCGTCGCCGTGGCGGCTCGGCGAGGAGCTTCATGGCGTCGTCCACCTCGATCGAGAACAGTTGGTCCTCGCTCTCAAGGCTCCTTCGGTCGTCGCCTCGCTGGATGTACGGCCCATAGCGGCCGTTGAGCGCCACGATCTCGACACCGTCGGGGTCGGTCCCCACGATGCGGGGGAGGGACAGGAGACGCAGCGCGTCCTCCAGGCCCAGCTCGTCGATCGTCATCGACTTGAGCAGCGATGCCCGCTTTGGCTTCTCCTTCGAGCCCTCCTCCTGGTCCCCGAGCTGGATGTAGGGGCCGAAGCGACCGGTTCTCCCGTACACCGTCAGACCGGTCTCCGGGTCGGTGCCGAAGATCTTGTCGCCCCTGTTCTGCTGGTCGATCAGCTCGATTGCCTTCGCCACCGTCACCTCGTCGGGGGCGAGGCCATCTGGGATCGGTCCGCGTTCCTCGCCACGTTCCACATAGGGCCCGTATCGGCCGATTCGTGCCACGATTTCGTTGCCGGACTCGTCGACACCGATTGGGATCGAGTTGATCTCCCTCGGGTCGATCTCGTCGAGTCGCGCGGCCACTTTCGTCTTTAGCCCGTCATCGCCGAAATAGAACGCGGACAGCCAGGGGACGGACTTCTCCTCTCCACCGGCGATCCGATCGAGGTCGGACTCCATCGCCGCGGTGAACTCGTAGTCCACCAGGTTGGGGAAGTGCTTCTCGAGGAGCCCGACCACCCCGAAGGCGATGAAGGTAGGAACCAGCGCCGCCCCCTTCTTGAAGACGTATCCTCGGTCCTGGATGGTCGTCATGATCGATGCGTAGGTGGAGGGGCGGCCGACGCCGAGCTCTTCGAGCTTCTGGACGAGTGAGGCCTCGGTATAACGGGACGGAGGGCGGGTCTCGTGACCGGTTGGCTCGAGACGGGCGACGGCCAACGCGTCTCCCTCGTTCAGCGGGGGCAGGACCTTCTCCCGATCGTCCAGCTCGGACTCGGGGTCGTCCGAGCCTTCGACGTATGCCCTCAGGAAGCCGGGGAACGTGATGGTGCGCCCCGATGCCGCGAACACGGCATGCTCACCACGCGAAGAGGTCGCCCCGAGACGCACCGACACCGTCACCCCTTTGGCGTCGGCCATCTGCGAGGCGACGGTCCGCTTCCAGATGAGGTCGTAGAGGGCAGCCTCATCCGCTCCCACCCGGGTCCCCACCTGCTCCGGGGTGAGGAAGTCCCCGGCGGGCCGTATCGCCTCATGGGCCTCCTGTGCCCCCTTGGCCTGTTTCCCGGTGTACTTGCGAGGCGAAGGTGACAGGTATTGCTGGCCGTAGAGCTTGGTGATCTGGCTCCTCGACGCACTCAGGGCGGTGTCCGACAACTCCACCGAGTCGGTGCGCATGTAGGTGATGTACCCATTCTCGTAGAGACGTTGCGCCACCGACATCGTTCTCGAGGACGAGTAACGCAGTTTGCGGCCGGCATCCTGCTGCAAGGTTGATGTCCGAAACGGCGGGTAGGGACGGCGGGTGTACGGCTTGGATTCGACCGAGCCGACCTCGAATTCCGATTCTTGGAGGGCGATGGCCAGCGATGTCGCCGTTTTCTGATCGAGGACCACGACTCTGTCGGCAGCCTCCCCATCGGAACCGAAGTCCCTGCCGGTGGCCACTCTCTTCTCGTCCACCGACACCAGGGTGGCGTCGAAGGTCTTGTCGAGATCTGCCTTTGAGGCGAAGGTTCCTTCGATCGACCAATAGCCGGCGGGGACGAAGGCCATCCGTTCCCGCTCCCGCTCGACGACTATGCGTATGGCGACGCTCTGCACTCGTCCCGCGGAGAGCTTGGGCTGCACCTTCTTCCACAGCACGGGAGAGACCTCGTATCCGTAGAGGCGGTCGAGAATGCGACGGGCCTCCTGTGCCGACACCAAGCGCTCGTCGAGGTCTCGGGGGTTGGAGAATGCCTCTTCGATGGCCGGTCTGGTTATCTCGTGGAAGACCATCCGCTTGACGGGCACCTTCGGCTTGAGCACCTCGACGAGGTGCCAGGCGATGGCTTCACCCTCCCGGTCCTCGTCGGTGGCCAGGTAGAGCTCGTCGGCCCCGGCGAGCAGGTCCCGCAGCTTCTTGACCTGGCTCTTGCGCTCCTTGGGCACGACATACAATGGCTCGAAGTCGTTGTCGACATCGACACCGAGACGGGCCCACTCCTCGCCCTTGGCCCGTGCAGGGATCTCCGCGGCCGACCGGGGGAGGTCGCGGATGTGACCCATCGAGGACTCCACAATGGCGTCCGAGCCCAGGAAAGCGGAGATGGTCCGGGCCTTGGTGGGGGACTCGACGATTACAAGACTCTTCGGCATTGGCTGGCAGTTGACACCACTTCACGCGCTTATGTCAATCTCTGCCGTCGTGTCCGGGCCGCTGGTTACCGTGTCACGGGTGAGTAAGTACATCGCTCTCGAAGGGGTCGACGGGAGCGGCAAGAGCACGGTTGGCGGCGCCCTCGTCCACAGCTTGATCAGCTCGGGATCCGACGCCATCCTCGTCCGCGAGCCCGGCGGAACGGCCCTGGGCGAGGCGGTGCGCGGACTGTTACTCGACTCCGACTCGCTCGATCAATGGGCCGAGGTGTTCTTGTTCGCCGCCCAACGGGCCGAGCTGGCGCGTGAGGTGATCGAGCCCGCGCTCATGTCGGGGACCTGGGTGGTCTCCGACCGCAGCTACTACTCCTCCATCGCATACCAGGGTCGGGCTCGCGGGCTCGGCGAGGACCGGGTCAGGTCGATAAACGAGACGGGCCTCGACGGGGTCCTGCCCGACCACGTGTTCGTGCTCGACGTCGATCCGGGGCTGGCCCTGGATCGTCAGGACTCCCCCGACCGGATAGGCAAGGAGGGTCTCGATTTCCAGAGCGCGGTCAGGTCTTGTTATCACGATCTGGCCGAGAGCGACCACAAGGTGGTCCTGCTCGATGGCTCCCGCTCCGTCGACGACCTGGTGGCCACCATCCTGGGGATGGTGAGATGAGCGACCTGTTCTCGGATGTGATCGGCCACGAGTCTGTGGTCGACCTGCTCCGCTCCGAGTTGGAGCATCCCGCCCAGGCCTATCTCTTCGTCGGCCCCCAGTCGATCGGCAAGGAATACGTGGCGCTGCGTTTTGCCACTGCTTTGCTCGGGGGGACCGCCGACCCGCGAGTGCGCCGGCTCGCCCTGGCCCGTGCCCATCCCGACCTCTGGGTGCTCGAGCCGGAGGGGGCGACCAGTCTCGGGGTCGATCAGGCCCGTGAGGTGGTGTCACGCGCCTCGATGACCCCGGTAGAGGCTCCTCGCAGCGTGTTTCTGTTCCCCGATGCCGGGGCGATGACCGAGTCTGCGGCCAACGCGTTGCTCAAGACCCTCGAAGAGCCGTCGGCTCAGGTGGTGTTTCTCCTGGTCGCCGAGTCGGAGGAGGACTTCCCACCGACCGTCGCCTCGAGATGCCGCTCGATTCACATGGGCCGTGTCCAGCTTCCAGAGCTGGTCGGGGCGCTGGTGGAGCGGGGAATGGGTGAAGATGCCGCCGAAACGGTGGCGGTGGTCTCCGGGGGCCGTCCCGGGCTTGCCCTGGCTCTCATGAGTCGTCCCGAGGTCGCTCGGTTCCGTGAGCTGTGGCTCTCCATCCCCGGCGAGGTGACACCGCACCCCGGCGACGGGCAGCGTCTGGCGATGGGCGTCCTCGAGGAGCTGTCCCCGCTGGTCGAGGACTCCGTGCCCGAGGACCTCCCCAAGGAGAAGGCGCAGCGAGCGCGGCGCAGGGCGGAGATGTCACTTCTTGTCAGCGGTCTCGAGATCCTCGCCTCGTGGTACTCGGATGCGGCCTCCCTCCAGCTGGGCGGGCCGATTCGCAACAGCGACCTGGATCTGGCCTCCTTCACCGATGTCCCCCCGCGTAGGGCGGTCACCTCGGCGGAGGCGGTGCTCGACGCCGTCGTCGACATTCAGGCCAACCTGCGGCGCGAGCTGGTTCTGGCCAATCTGTTCTCCTCGTTGGGCTCCGACACCGAATAGGTCTGCTGTGCAACGGGATGCCGTTATGGCACCTCTCGGCCCTCTTGTTCGCATCGCCGCTCGGTGGTGCACCAGGTTGCCGTCATGGCACCTCTCGGCCCAGCGGATCGATCTGGCCAATCGAGCCACCTTCTCTAGAATCAACGGTCCCGCCGGAGTAGCTCAGTGGTAGAGCAATTCACTCGTAATGAATAGGCCAGGGGTTCGACTCCCCTCTCCGGCTCGACAAATCGTCCCTGATCCGGCCCCCGGCTAGCGTGCCGCTCCATGGCCGATCAGGCGGACTTCGAGCGAGACGCACTCCAGTACTCCCGCCAGCTCTACTCGGCCGCGATGCGGATGGCGCGCAACCCGGCAGACGCCGAGGACCTCGTCCAGGAGACCTATCTGAAGGCTTACCGCGCCTATCACACATTCCAGGAGGGCACCAACCTCAAAGCCTGGCTGTACCGCATCCTCACCAACACCTATATCAACAAATACCGCAAGGAGTCCCGTCGGCCCAACGAGGTCGACCTCGGTGATGTCGAGGATCTCTACCTGTACCGCCGTCTTGGCTCCGAGGACACCGCCGAGGTGTCCCGCACCACCGAGGACCGGGTCCTCGACGGCCTGGTCGAGTCGGACATCAAGGCAGCGGTCGAGGAGCTCCCCGAGAACTTCAGGTTGCCGGTGCTGCTCGCCGACCTAGAGGGGTTCTCGTACAAGGAGATCGCAGAGATCCTCGACATTCCGATCGGAACCGTGATGTCACGATTGCACCGTGGAAGAAAAGCGATGCAGAAGCGGTTGTGGGAGTTTGCAAGCAAGCGAGGGCTTCTTCCCGAGGACGCCGAGAGACCATGAGTCAAAAATGCAACGACGCACAGGGCCGGTTGTATCAGTATCTCGATGCCGAGCTGGACGAGTCGACCTTCACCAGCGTCCGTAGCCATCTGGACGACTGCAGCGGCTGTTTCGACTCGTTCGACTTCGAGCGAAGACTCAAGATCGTGATCCGGAACCATCTCAGCGAGGACATGCCCGAAAGCCTCGAGGAGAAGGTGAAGGCACTCATCCGTGAGGAGAGTGCCTAGCAAGACCGCTAGGTTCGCCCGCTTCCAGGGCGAGCGGTAGTCTGAGATTCATGAGTCGTGTGGGTCGCTACTCCCTGCTGCTGTTGGTTGTCGGCGTCCTTCTCGCCGGTATCTCGGCGGTGGCCCTGGCCGCCGAAGGGGGTGACGAAGAGGGAGGAGCAGCTGAGGTGACCACCACCACGATCGCAAGCGGGCTTTCGCCAGCCGTTTCCATCGAAGACGCCGAGACCGCCCCACCAACCGAGGACTGGACGTACCGCTACATGATTCCGACCGCGCTGATCCTCGCCGTGGTGATCATCCTCCTGACCGCGGTCAAGTACTTCACCGACGTTGTGCGCAAGCGGTACCGCATCCTCGAAGAGTGACCACCTCACAGTCCGGCCGCGGCCGTCTCTCGGGGCGTCTGGCCGGCACCTACCCGCTCGCCGAGACCTATCACGCCTCGAGTCTCGCCGATGAGATGGAGCGGGTCACGCTCGAAGTCTCCGACATCGTCCCCGAGGCCACGGGTCTTCGATTGCCGGGGAGCCCCGAGACGGTGGTGATCGATCGGTCCGATTGGATCGAGCGCAACGTCGCCACCTTCACCCACCTCACCGAGCCGGCGCGTCGCAAGCTCGAGGAGCGGATAGCAGGTGCGGGGCCCCGCGGCCAGTCGGCGGCGGCGTTGGCCGAGCGGATCATGGCCGCCGAGACCCGTGCAGTCCTCAGCCTGCTCTCACGTCGCGTCCTGGGGCAGTATGAGCTGGTGCTGCCCACCGGCGAGCGAGGCGACGTGGTCGCCTACGTGGGCCCGAACATCCTCCAGATGGAACGGGAGCATCAGTTCAAGCCGTCCGAGTTCCGCTATTGGGTCGCCCTGCACGAGCTGACTCATCGCGCCCAATTCCAGGGCATTCCCTGGATGCGGGATCACTTCATGAACCTGGTGACCGAGCTCGTCGAGCTGTCGAAGCCGGAGCCGGGCCTGCTCGGCCGGGTGATCGAGGTCATCGGTGAGCGTCGGGCATCAGGCCAACCGGTCGTCGACGAGCGGGGTCTGCTCGGTCTATTCGGGTCCCCGGAGCAGAACGCAGTGGTCGACAAGGTGCAGGCTCTGATGTCACTTCTCGAAGGGCACGGGCATGTCGTCATGGACCGGGTGGGCTCGGAGCGCCTCAAGTCACAGGCACGGATGAGTCGGGTACTCAAGGGCCGTCGTCATGACCGAAGGACTGCGGCCTTCTTCCGGCTCACCGGTCTCGAGATGAAGCTGAAGCAATACCAACAGGGGGAGCGTTTCGTGCTCGCCGTGGAACGTGAGGCGGGCTGGGATGCGGTGGGCCTCGCCTTCCGTGGTGCGGGCAGCCTTCCCGATTTGTCCGAGATCGAGGACCCGACCTCGTGGTTGCGACGCGTCGCCTGACCCAACTCATCTCGGCTGCCCTGCCAAGAACGCAACTCCCTGAAGACCCCCTGGTCGTCGCCTTGTCAGGTGGCGCCGACTCCGCGGGCCTCGCCCTGCTCGGCGTCGAGGCGGGGCGCCAAACGACCGCTCTCCACATCGATCACGGGCTCCCGGCTTCACCAGCCATGGCCGATGCCGCGAGGGGCGTCGCCGCGATGCTGGGCCTGCCTCTCAGTGTCGAGGTCGTGCAGTTGGGAGTCGGCCCTTCGAGGGAGGAGCGGGCCCGGGAGGCCCGCTACCGGGTATTCGTGAAGATCGAGGCCACGGTGCTGACGGGGCACACCCGCGACGACAGTGTCGAGACGATGCTCATCAATCTATTGAGAGGCACGGGGCCTGTTGGTCTGACCGGGATCCCCCGGCATCGTCCGCCCAACATCTACCGGCCGATCCTCGAGGTCACCAGAAGCGAGACCAGGGAGATCGCCACTCTGGCGGGCCTGCCCTTCGTCGACGACCCGATGAACCAGGACATGAGCCTCACCCGGAATCGGATACGTCTCGGGGTTCTCCCCCTGATCCGTGAGATCAATCCTCAGGTCGACGAGGCTCTGGCCAGGTTGGCCGGCATCCTCGACAGGGATGTGACCTATCTCGAGGAGTTGTCGGCGAGGCATCACTCCGGCCCTCACATCCCCGTGGGTTTGGTCCAGACCTTGCCACGGGTGCTCGCCGATCGTCTATTGCTCCGCGCCCTGGACGACGTCGGCATCGCTCGGACGGCGGAGCGCCTCGACCGTATGTGGTCGGTGGCATCGGGGCAGTCCGACCGCCAGGACCTGGCCGAGGGGCATGTTGTGGTGCGCCGGGGCGCCCTTCTGGTCATCGAGTAGACGGTTCGCTGGCCATCCCCTGGGTCGGCTACCTTTGCCCCTCCGCAGGAAACGCCACAGAGGACACGGATGGACATCAAGCCCTTGATCACAGCCGAGGAGATCGACGGCAAGCTCGCCGAGATGGGCAAGCAGATCTCCGAGGACTACGCCGGCACGGAGGTTCTCTTGGTGGGTGTTCTGCGCGGCGCCTTCATGGTCATGGCCGACTTGGCGAGACACCTCGACCTGGCCTGTGAGTTCGACTTCATGGCGGTCTCCTCATATGGGGCGTCTACGCAGACTTCGGGCGTGGTCCGAATCCTCAAGGACCTGGACGAGGAGATCGAGGGGCGTCACGTTCTGATCGTCGAGGACATCATCGACTCGGGGCTGACGCTCAACTATCTCATCAAGAGTCTCCGGGTGCGCAATCCCGCATCACTCGAGATTGCGGCCTTGCTGGTCAAGGAGGGCATCCAGAGAGTGCCGATCGACGTCAAGTACGTGGCGTTCCCCATCGGCCCCGAGTTCGTGGTCGGGTATGGCCTCGACTATGCCGGCAAGTATCGCAATCTGCCCTACGTCGGGGTGATGGGGGAAGAACTCTGACCGAGACGGGGTTCGACTACGCGCCTATCCGGCGTAGCATCTATCCCAACCCCCCTTAGAACCGAGGTCTTGTGAACCGCACCCTGCGAACACTCATCGTCTACGGGATGTCGATCATTCTCGTCGCCATCCTGTTCTCGTGGTGGTTCGATCAGGTAGCCGGGCCCGAAGAGATCTCCATAGCCCAATTCATCGAGAACGTCGAGGATGGTGACTACGCAGAAGTCGTGCTGCTCGCCCGTTCCCGGCGCGCCCAAGGCCGCCAGGTCGGCACTTCCCCGGAGGAAGCCGTCTTCGACCACGTCGCCAGCTATGTCGAGGGGTTCGAGGCCGAGCTGACCGCCACCCTGGAGCGCGCGGGGACGGATTGGTCCGCCGACGAGGAGCCCGCCGGTTTCTGGGAGCTGCTGATCGGATTCCTTCCCTGGCTGTTCCTGCTCGGCTTCATGGTCTTCATCTTCATGCAGATGCAGGGTGGCGGGAATCGGGTCATGCAGTTCGGCAAGTCCCGGGCCAAGCTCGTCGGGAAAGAGCAGCCCAAGGTCACGTTCGACGACGTTGCCGGTCTCCAGGAGGCCAAGGAGGAGCTGGAGGAGATCAAGGACTTCCTCGCCAGCCCGGATCGATACCGTCAGATGGGCGCCAAGATCCCCAAGGGGGTGCTTCTCTTCGGGCCACCGGGAACCGGCAAGACGCTGCTGGCTCGGGCCGTCGCCGGGGAGGCCGGCGTCCCCTTCATGTCGATCTCGGGCTCCGACTTCGTCGAGATGTTCGTCGGAGTCGGCGCCGCCCGGGTGCGCGACCTCTTCGAGCAGGCCAAGCAGAGTGCCCCCGCCATCGTGTTCATCGACGAGATCGACGCGGTAGGGCGTCACCGCGGCGCCGGGCTGGGTGGCGGTCACGACGAGAGGGAGCAGACCCTCAACCAGCTCCTCGTCGAGCTCGACGGTTTCGAGGGCAACACGGGCGTGATCGTGATGGCGGCCACCAACCGCCCCGACATCCTCGACCCCGCCCTGCTCCGCCCGGGTCGATTCGACCGCCAGATCACCGTCGACTCCCCCGACGTCGAGGGTCGTGAGGCCATCCTCGGGGTCCACTCCCGGGGCAAGCCACTTGCAGACGACATCGACCTCGGTGTGCTGGCTCGCCGGACCCCCGGTTTCACCGGGGCCGACCTGGCCAACTTGATCAACGAGGCGGCCCTCCTCGCCGCCCGCAAGAGGAGCAAGGAGATAACGATGGTCGAGCTCGAGGAGGCGATCGACCGTGTCATCGCCGGGCCGGAGCGCAAGTCGAGGATTCTCTCCGACGATGAGCGCAAGACCATCGCCTACCACGAGACCGGCCATGCCCTGGTCGGCTATGCCCTCCCCAACTCCGACCCGGTGCACAAGATCACCATCGTCTCCCGGGGTCGTTCCCTGGGCCACACCCTCGCCCTGCCCACCCATGACAAGTACATCTCCCGTCGCAGCGAGCTGGTCGACCGTCTCGCCATGCTGCTCGGCGGGCGCACCGCAGAGGAGTTGATTTTCTCCGACCCTTCGACCGGGGCCGCCGACGACATCGAGAAGGCCACCACGCTGGCCCGCCGTATGGTCATGGAGTACGGGATGAGTGATGAGCTTGGCCCCATGCAGTATGGGAGACCCAATGGAGAGGTCTTCTTGGGACGCGACTACTCCCGGCAACAGGACTACTCGGACGAGGTGGCCGCCTTCATCGACGCAGAGGTGCGCAAGATGATCACCGCAGCCCACGAGGAGGCCCGGACCATTCTCACGCATCATTCCGATGCCATGGACCGCATGGTCGAGGCGCTGTTGGAGAAAGAGACCGTCGATCGTAGCGAGGTAGCCGAGATCTTCGCCGACGTCCCCAAGTGGGAGCATGCCTTCGACGGCTCGTTGCGCATCAAATACCCGGAGAACCCGGTGCTCCCCCAGAATCGCGAGGACATCGCCGCTGCGGTCGAGGTGGAAGAAGAAGAGCCCGATGGAGTCACCGAGTCGCTGAAACTCGGCCGCAAGCTGCCCCGCACCAAGGGAAGACCGGCCGAGGCCTGACCAGGGTCTTTCCAGACGCTGCAGAGGACCGCATTACCGGGCCCACCGCGTCAGGAACCGTTCAGGCGCGTTCGATGTTGAAGTCGCCCGAGACAAGCTTGGCTTTGATCGACATGTGACGCTCTGGTTCACCCTGGCGCGGCTCGGGGTCGGGGAGTCGTACTTTGCCCGAGAGGGTGTTGACGTCGAGGTCGACGGTGGTGCGTGAGGGTATGCCCAGGTCGACCATCCCGGACATTGCCTTGAAGTTGGCGGTGCGACCGGTGAATTGTCGGATGTAGGCGTCACCCGACGCGGTGTTCATGTCGATGGTGGCGTCCGACTTCTCGATGTGAACGTCACCCGATGCGGTGGACACCACTACGGTCCCACCCGCCTCCTCCACCCTCACGTCACCCGAGGCCGAGGCGACCCGCAGGGAGCGCACCACTCTCTCGGCGTGTAGATCGCCGCTGGCTGTCCTGGTCACCAGGGTCTCCGCGGCGGTGATGTCGATGTCGCCCGAGGCGGTCTTGATGTCGACCTTGCCCATGTCGACGTCGATGGTGACCGATGCCGAGGCTACGCCCGCCCGAAGATCACTGCCAGGGGGTGTCTCGACGACGACATAGGCCGAGCCGCGGGACAACCAGCCGGCGTCGCGGTCGGAGGAAACCAAGATCGAGTTGCCCCGCTGCTCGACGATGAAACCGGGGAGCTTGGTGTCGACGGTGACGTCCACCTGGCCGGGTGCGCCCTCGTGCACCTCGACCCGACCCGACTCGATGCGGATGTCGATGTCGGGGAGACCGTCGACGGAGAAGGTCTTGTGGATCACAGTTCCAGGGTCGTCTTGGTCTGGGTGCCGCTGGTGCGACGACGACGTGCCTTGTTGCTGAGCAGCTCGACGACGTAGGAGTTGATCGAGTCGCCGGCGGTCTCCGCCTCGGAGGAGATGAGATCTTTGAGATACCCGGGCAGTCGCACCGTGATCCGTGCCCCGTCGTCTTCTCCTTCGTCAGGGCGCGGGGGAGGGGGAGTGACCGCGGTGGGATCTTCCCGTACCACCAGCTCGGGGTCGCCGTCGACCAGCTTGATGTCGATGGTTTGGGCGTCGAGCTGGCTGGAGACCTCGGCGACGGCCATGGTGACCACTTCCATCATGGTCTGATTGATGGCCGGCCTGAGCGCCGCGAGCAGTTGTCCACCTGCTTCGGCGATATCGGGCCCGGCCACCCGGAGCTGGGTCTCCACGGCCGTCTCGAGGTTGGTTATGGCGTGAGAGAGCTGCATCAGTGGAAACGGCGCGGTTGGGGCCAGTAATGGCGGAGGCGTTCCTCCATCAGTGCCTCTACTTGATTGGGGGTCATGGTCACCAGCATGGCTACCTCTTCCTATGTCACTCTGACATCGAAGTGATGTCAAGATGATGTCACCATACAGTCACCGTGACACTATTGTCAACCCCCTTTTCCCAGTTTTGCGAAATACCCGGCCCCGCCTTCTAGTTCTCCTTGCCATGGCTGACATCGACATCGGTCGTATCGAGAAGGCGGTCCGCGAGATCATCGAGGCTCTGGGGGAAGACCCGCTGCGCGAGGGTCTGGTAGAGACCCCGGAGAGAGTGGCCCGGTTCTATGCGGAGGTCTTCGATGGAATCCACCGCGATCCGGGGGAGGTGATCGACGCCTTCTTCGGCGAGGAGCACTACCAGGAGATCGTAATGGTCAAAGAGATTCCCTTCTACTCGATGTGCGAGCACCATCTCGTCCCCTTCCACGGTCAGGCCCACGTGGCATACATGCCTCAAGGCCGGGTCACGGGGCTCTCCAAGCTGGCGAGACTGGTCGAGGGGTTCGCCCGCCGTCCCCAGATGCAGGAGCGGCTGACCGCCCAGGTGGCCAATTGCCTCGAAGATCGGCTCGACCCGCTTGGTGTCCTGGTGGTCATCGAGGCGGAGCACCTCTGCATGTCGATGCGGGGTGTCCGCAAGCCTGGCGCCTTGACGGTGACTTCGGCGGTGCGGGGGATAATGGAGGCCAATCCGGCTACCAGGTCGGAGGCCATGTCCCTCATGTTCGGAACCGGGAATTGACCGCGACCGCCTCGAGCTGGTCTCTCGTCTCCGAAACCATCGACATCGAGCGTGGTTGCCTGGTGGGGATCCTCAACGCGACACCGGACTCCTTCTCGGACGCCGGGGAGTTCCTCGATGCCGAGGCGGCCGTCGCTCACGGTCTGACGATGACCGAACTCGGTGCCTCGGTGGTCGACGTGGGTGGGGAGTCGACCCGCCCCGGGGCCGAGCCGGTATCCGGTGACGTCGAGCTGAGTCGGGTGATGCCGGTGATCAGCGGGCTCGCCGCCCGAGGGGTGCGGGTGAGCATCGACACCCAAAAGTCAGCGGTTGCCGAGGAGGCACTCGACGCCGGTGCGGTGATCGTCAACGACGTCGGTGGCTTCGTGGACGAGGCGATGGTGGATCTGGTGGCGGGTCGCCGATGCGGGGCGATGATCATGCACAAGAGAGGAACCGCCGCGGAGCGATACTCCGACACCCGGTACCACGATGTGGTCGGCGAAGTGGAGGACTTTCTCCTCGATCGGGCCCAGCATCTGGTCGACGTCGGTGTCGACCGGGTGAGGATCGCGATCGATCCGGGGATCGGATTCGGCAAGAAGGCGGCAGACAGTCTGGCTCTGTTGGGCAATCTCGATCGGCTCGCCGGGCACGGCCTCCCGGTGGTGGTCGGAGCGTCCCGCAAGGGGTTTCTCGGCAAAGTGATCGGAGCCGAGTCGTGGGAGGAGCGGGACACCGCCACGGCCACGATCACCGCACTCGCCTACGCACTCGGAGCCAGGGTCTTTCGGGTGCATCATGTCTCCAAATCGAGAGATGCGCTGAGGCTGGCGGCCGCTATCGTGGCGAGCCAGTAATGGGACGCATGGTTGCAGGCCTAAAGCCTCGGGGATTCACATGGGTCATCGCGGATCGACTCGCTGTTTCCGACCGTGTGGGCGGCTCCGGGTTTCAGCACCGACGAGTGCGTCGCGAAGAGGAGATCACCTGGTTGGTCGAGGAAGCCGAGATCAACACCATCGTCTCCATGCTCCCCAGCAACCAGAATCTCGCCGCCTACCGGCAAGCCGGGATCGCCACCTACTCGGTGCCGATGACCAGCCCGCTCGACCGAAAGGACGTCGTTCGCTTCTTCGCCACTCTCGACCAGGCGCTGGCCCGAAACCACGCCAAGGTCCTCATCCATCGGGAGACGATCGACGACACCATCGGGGGGCTTCTCGGCGGCTATCTCGTCAACTCGGGGATGGTGGCAGACCCGATCCTCGCCCTGGCCCTGATCCAACAGATCCTGGGCCGGGCCCTCGGTCCCGAAGGGCGCTCGCTCGTCCCGGAGGCCAACGCCAGTTGAACGACCGGATCGACCTCACGGGTATCGAGGTCTATGCCAAACACGGTGTTCTCGCCGAGGAACAGGAGAAGGCCCAGGTCTTCAAGGTCGATGTGACCGTCTTCGCCGATCTCGCCACCGCCGGTGAGTCCGATGACCTCTCCGACACCCTCGACTATTCGGCTCTCGCCCTCGAGATCAGGGAAGTGGTCGGGTCCGAGTCCTACAAGCTGATCGAGACGGTTGCCGCCCGGGTGGCGGATGCATTGATGCGCCATCCCAACGTGACCAGGTCGATCGTCACCATTCACAAGCCTGATGCCCCCATCGATTTGGTGTTCAGAGACGTCGCGGTCACCGTCGAACGGTCGAGGTGAATCGATACGCCATAGGTCTCGGCTCCAACTCAGGGGACCGGCTCGGACATCTGGTCGGCGCCTGGCGGGAGATCGGGGAGAAGGTCGGGATTCGATCCGTCTCACCCCTCTATGAGACCGCTCCGATGGGTGGTCCCGAACAGGGCCCGTATCTCAACGCGGTGATGATCGTGGAGACCGGACTGGCCCCCCTCGAGCTGCTCGACGTCCTTGAGGGGATCGAGCACCACCATGGTCGCGACCGCGAGGTGCGTTGGGGTCCCCGAACACTCGACCTCGACATCCTCGCATTGGAAGGGAGTGCTCATCTCGAGGAGCGTCTCAGCATCCCTCACCCCCGGGCGAGGGAACGGGAATTCGTGCTTCGCCCCCTCAACGACGTCTGGCCAGGAGCGATGGTGGCCGATGGCCTCACCGCAGCCGGAGCGCTCGACCTCATCGACGACCAGGGGGTCGACCTGTTGGCCACCAACTGGACCCCACCCGTCTCCAAGTGGAAGGCAAATGGGCTCGTGGTGGGTCAGTTGGCGATCATCGCCGCCATCGCGCTGGCGTTGGCCTCCAACGGGACGCTCCCGGGGGGGACCGTGACGGTCACCCGCGTGCTTGGTGCGGTGATGGCCACGGTGGGGCTCATCCTGGCGTTCATCGCCTCCCGCCGTCTCGGCGCTGCCCTGGGCGCCAGCCCGCTGCCGCGACCCGGCGCCGCCCTGGTCACCGATGGGCCCTATCGGTTTGCCCGACACCCCATATACGGCGGTCTCAGCCTCTTCATGATGGGGAGCGGGCTCTTCCTCGACAGTCTCCTCGGGTTCCTGCTTGCGGCCCTGCTGGTGCCCTACTTCCTGTTGAAGGCGCGATACGAGGAGCGACAACTCCGCATGCATTACCCCGGCTATCGCGCCTACAGGGAGACCGTGGGTCGTTGGCTGATCCCATTCGTGATCTGATCCCCGTTCTCCAACTCACCGGAACTGCTAGGTTCGGGGTATGGCGCTTGGGCGCGGCCCGCCTCCCAGCCTCTGTGAGTGACACGACCAGGTTCACGACAGGAGGTAATGAATGGCCAAGAGGTCGCGAAAGCACCGCCAGGGAATTCCCGGATACGACGAGAGCCGTCCCTCGCGCCGGGAACGCAAGCAGCAACATCGTGCCGCCCGACACGCCGCCAACCAATTGCTCCACACCCTCGACGATCCGGAGGGGATCGTCCTTCCCGAAGAGCGGCGTACCCGGACCCATGAGACTCTCAACGGCGACCAAGAACCGGGGAAGCGCCGTTATCGGGTCTGGAAGACGAAGTTTTGGAAACGCCGGGATGACTACCGCTTTGAAAAGGCCGAGATCGATTCGAACTGGCCAGTGATCACACCGAATCAGCTTCAGGAGGAATAGACCGGGGGAGTGGCCGCACCATTAGCCTCGCCGCCATGTTGCGGCGGATTCCCCAATGCGGTTGATAGTGGTGGGGCATGGTCGTGCCGGTGGCGCCCTGGCGCTTGCGGCCCGCGCCGCGAATCACGAGGTGGTCGGGGTCCTCACCCGTGACCTGGTCGACACCGGGTGGCCCAGTCTCGACTGGGAGACCGACCTCCCTGAGGCAGACATCGTTCTCATCGCGGTGCGTGATGAGGCCATCGAGGAGGTGGCCCGGCGTCTCTCAGCACGCGTTGGGGAGATCGGCGTAGTCGCCCATCTGTCAGGATTCGTCCCCGTCCTGGCACTTCACGAGATCCAGGAAAGGGGAACCGCCGTAGGCGGGTTCCACCCGCTCCAATCGCTAGCAGATCATGAGACGGGTGCGGCCGCCCTGAGCGGCGCTTATGTGGGCATCGACGGTGACGAGTTGGCGGTCGACATGCTCACCCACTTCGCCACCTCTTTGGGGATGGAGCCATTCCGCCTCGATGACCACGCCCGACCCGCCTATCACGCCGCCGCGGCCGCCGCGTCCAACTTCGTCGTCACCGCTCTCGCCGTCTCCGCGGACCTGTTCGACTCGGCCGGTGTCGACCCCCGCGTGTCCCGCCCCCTGGTCGAGCGGGCCGTGGCAAACGTCTTCGACAAGGGACCAGCCGCCTCGCTGACCGGGCCGATAGCCAGAGGCGACATCGACACCGTGATCGGGCACCTCACCGCCGCCCACCAGGTCTCGGAGCACGTGGGCCGTCAGTTTCGCCTCATGGCGGAGGCGACCACCATCCGGGCAGGGCGGGAGGAGGACCTGCACCGGTGGAAGTGACCAGGACATTCGAGGGGACCAGGAACCTCTACCAGGGTCGAGTCGGTCTGCTCCCCACGCTCGGCTACTTCCATGAGGGGCACCTCGAGCTCATGGACATTCTCCGGCAACGATGCGACACCCTGGTGGTCTCCCTCTTCGTGAATCCGACCCAGTTCAACGAGTCGGAGGACTTCGCTGCCTACCCCCGAGACGAGGAGCGGGACGCCTCCTTGGCAGACGAGCACGCCGTCGACATCCTCTTCGCCCCCGGTGAGGCGGAGGTCTATCCCGATGAGTCCGTCACCACCGTTGAGGTGGTCGGCGTCACCGATGAGATGGAGGGCCGTCACCGCCCCGGGCACTTCATCGGGGTGGCCACCGTCGTGGCCAAGCTGTTCGCGGGCCTGGCACCCGACATGTCGATGTTCGGCCGCAAGGATGCACAGCAGCTGGCGGTGCTCAAGGCGATGGTCAGAGACCTGAGGTTTCCCGTCGAGATCGTAGAGGCTCCGGTGGTGCGTGAGCCCGATGGTCTTGCCCTGTCGAGTCGCAACGTTCGTCTCAGCGCCCGGGACCGTGAAGCAGCCCTGGCGATCTCCAGGGGCCTGTTCCAGGCAGCAGAGCAGGTCGACGCCGGGGAGCGGCGTGGCGAGCGTCTCGAAGCGACGGCGCAGCGTTCGATGCGAGGACTGGAAGTCGATTACGTGAAGTTGGCGTCGCAGAAGACGATGAAGCCGATCGAGACCCTCGATCGGCCGGCGGTGCTGGCGGTGGCGGCGCACATGGGAGCGGTGCGTCTGATCGACAACGTTGCCTTCGACATCGACTCGGGCCGACCCGTCCCCGACCGGGGGATCCTCCTCGATGCGCCGAGTCGACTCACCGCCCTGCCATGATCGGTGACTCGACATGACTGAACCTGCGGAGACCAGCGAGGAGCGCCACATGGCGGGCCGACGTGAGAAACACGAGGCCGTGCTTGCCGCAGGGGGCTATCCCCACCGCTTCGAGCGCTCCGACATGGCCGCCGAGCTCCACGACCGGCACTCCTCGCTGGAGGCCGGTTCGGTCACCGAGGACCGGGTCACCGTGGCCGGCAGGCTGATGCTGCATCGGTCGTTTGGCAAGCTTCAGTTCGGCACGCTTCAGGACTCGAGTGGGACCATCCAGCTCTTCGTCGAGCGGGGCAGTTCCGGCGAGGAGGTGGCCGACGGGTTCGGTGAGCTCGACCTGGGGGATTGGATAGGCGCCTCCGGGGTGGTGATGACTACCAAGCGCGGTGAGCTGAGTGTCAGGGTCGACAGCCTCACCCTGTTGCAGAAGGCTCTGCGACCGCTTCCTGACAAGTGGCACGGGCTGGTCGATGTCGAGACGAGGAGTCGTCAACGCTACGTCGACTTGATGGTCAATCCCGAGGCACGACGCATCGCACTGACCAGGGCCCGGGTGCTCTCCGAGCTGCGAGGCGAGTTCGAGTCGCGGGGCTTCGTCGAGGTGGAGACCCCGGTCCTCTTGACCCAGGCAACCGGTGCCCTCGCCCGTCCGTTCACCACATATCAGCACGCACTCGACATTCAGCTCCAGCTCAGGATCGCCACCGAGCTGCACCTGAAGAGGCTGGTGGTGGGGGGCATGGAGCGTGTCTTCGAGATCGGGAGGATCTTTCGCAACGAGGGGATCGACTCCACCCACAATCCGGAGTTCACCATGCTCGAGGCCTATCAGGCCTTCGCCGACTACACCGACATCATGGATCTCGTCGAGCAGGTGATCAGCGCGGTTGCCATCGCGGCGCTGGGCAGCGCCGCGACCACCTATCAGGGCCGCCCGCTCTCCTTTGCCCCCCCGTACCCCCGGGTGAGCCTGACCGACCTGGCATCCGACTTCGTCGGTCAACCAGTGTCCTTGGACACCGAAGACGATCTCCTCCAACAGATGCTCACCGACCGCGGCGTCACCCCACCTGAGGGGGCCGGCCCCCCGAGGCTCTTGTTCGAGCTCTACGAACTGGCCCACAGAGAGATCTGGGAGCCGACATTCGTCACCGACTTCCCCACCGAGGTCTCCCCCCTCTCGCGCGCCAAACCCGCCGATCCACGACTCACGGAGCGATTTGAGCTGGTCATCGCGGGTACGGAGTACTGCAACGCCTTCTCGGAGCTCAACGACGCCCACGACCAGCGATCCCGGTTCGAGACCCAGGCGGCGGCGCGGCTCGGCGGTGACCCCGAGGCCCATGTGATAGATGACGACTACATCCAGGCTCTCGAGTACGGGCTGCCCCCCACGGGCGGGCTGGGCATCGGCGTCGACCGACTGGTGATGCTGTTGACCGACCAAGCCCACATCAGGGAAGTGATCCTCTTTCCCACCCTCCGCCCCATCTAGGCCACCGGTCAGTCGCGGGCGGCGTCGACCCTCTCCAAGAGGTACTCGCCGAGACGTTCCAGGATGTCCTTCGGCTTGGAGTCGGGCAACGTGGCCAGAGCCGACTCGGCGATGGTGAGTCGTGCCTTGGCGGTCTCCAGGGCGGCGTCGACGTGGCCTCCCCCGCGGACCAGGCCGATCACCTCGTTGACCGCCTCGTCGCTATAAGGGCGCCCGTCCCTGAGGATCTCCGTCACACGATCGCCATCCGGTCCCGAGACCGCCCGCAACACCGGCTCGGTGAACGTCCCCTCGCGGATGTCCGACCCCGCAGGCTTGCCGATGGTCTCCTCGTCAGCCACCAGGTCGAGGGCATCGTCAGCGATCTGGAACACCATTCCCACCTCCCATGCCCATGTCGAGAGAGCCTCGACGACTTGTTTGTCGGCATCGGTGGCCATGGCGCCGAGACGCGCCGAGGTGCGGATCAGCGAGGCGGTCTTGCCCCCGATCACCTGCTGGTAGTCCTCGAGGGAGTGGCTCAGGTCGTCGGTGAGCTGCAGTTCCCTCGTCTGGCCCTCCACCAGCTCGGCGTAGGTGGAGGCCAGCAGCCGGACCGATTCCTGGTTCAGGTGAGTGGCGGCTACCTCCGATGCCCTGGCCATCAAGAAGTCACCGGCGAGGATGGCCACGGTGTTGGTCCAGTTGGCGTTGGCCGAGCTGGCGCCCCTGCGGGTGTCGGCCTCGTCGATGACGTCGTCGTGGTAGAGCGAGCCGACGTGGATCAACTCGACTGCGACGCCGGCCTCCACCGGACGGCCGTCTTTGGGATCGCCGAACTCGGCGGCCAGCAACGCCAGCAGGGGACGGAATCTCTTCCCACCGGCGAGCAGGAGATGTTGTGCGATCTTGGTCAGGTATGGATCGTCGGCGACCGATGCTTCGAGCAAACGCTCCTCTACTCTTCCCAATTGATCCCAAATTCGGGGAATACCGACAAGACTTTGGAGGTCTTCCATTGGTGACGATGGTATTACGGATCAGCAGGGTTGGATGCGAGATGGGGTTGAGTCCCCAGCCGATGTTAAAATTGCATATGCCAGGTTCAGGAGAAGCGAGTGTTTGAGCGCTTTACAGACCGGGCCCGACGAGTCGTTGTACTGGCTCAGGAAGAAGCCCGGTTTCTAAATCACAACTACATAGGCACCGAGCACATCCTTCTCGGGCTGCTCAACGAAGGGGAGGGCATCGCCGCCCAGGCCTTGGAGAGCCTCGACATCGATCTCGCCTCGGTTCGTGATGAGGTGGTCAAGATCATCGGACAGGGACAGCAGTCTCCCTCGGGACACATCCCGTTCACCCCGCGTGCCAAGAAGGTCCTGGAGCTCTCCCTGCGCGAGGCGCTTCAGCTCGGGCACAACTACATAGGCACCGAGCACATCCTCCTCGGCCTGATTCGTGAGGGCGAAGGCGTCGCCGCCCAAGTCCTGCAACAGCTCGGGGCCGAGTTGCAGAAGGTTCGCCAGACAGTCATCCAGCTCCTCTCCGGACCGGGTGGCAGTGAAGAGCAGCAGCCCAAGGCCGCCGGTTCGGGGGGCCGCGAGGCGGGCTCGTCGGGGTCGACCGTCCTCGACCAGTTCGGTCGCAACCTCACCCAGTCGGCCCGCGAGGGAATCCTCGACCCGGTGATCGGCCGGACCCGGGAGATCGAGCGTGTCATGCAGATCCTCTCGCGGCGAACCAAGAACAACCCCGTCCTCATCGGAGAGCCCGGTGTCGGCAAGACCGCCATCGTCGAGGGTCTGGCCCAGCGGATCGTCTCCGAAGACGTCCCGGATACCCTCAAGGGTAAGAACCTGTACACCTTGGACTTGGGTGCCCTGGTGGCCGGATCGCGCTACCGCGGCGACTTCGAGGAGCGGCTGAAGAAGGTGCTCAAGGAGATCAAGAGCCGGGGGGACATCGTGCTGTTCATCGACGAGATCCACACTCTGGTCGGCGCCGGTGCCGCCGAGGGCGCTATCGACGCCGCCTCCATCCTCAAGCCGATGCTGGCCAGGGGCGAGTTGCAGACGGTGGGGGCCACCACCCTCGAGGAATACCGAAAGTACCTGGAGAAGGACTCTGCCCTGGAGCGCCGCTTCCAGCCGGTTCAGGTCGATGAGCCCTCCCTCACCGACACCATCGACATCCTCATGGGTCTCAAGGACCGTTACGAGGAGCATCACTCGGTCCGCTTCACCGACCAGGCCATCGTCTCGGCCGCCAATCTGGCCGATCGGTACCTCGCCGACCGGTTCCTCCCTGACAAGGCAATCGACCTGATCGACGAGGCCGGATCGCGGATGAGGATCCACCGCAAGTCGGACGTCCCCGCCATCATCGAGATCGACGACAAGCTGGCCGGGGTTCGCCGGGACAAATCCGATGCGGTCACCGGGGAGAACTACGAGCGGGCCGCCACCCTGCGCGACGAGGAGCGGTCACTGCTCATTCAGCGAGCGGAGCAAGAGGCGGAGTCGGCCGACTCCGGATGGGTCATCGACGAGGAGGAGATCGCCGAAGTGCTTGCACAGTGGACCGGGATCCCCGTCCACCGTCTCACCGAGGAGGAGACCGCCCGCCTCGTCCAGATGGAGTCCGAGATGCACAAGAGGATCATCGGCCAGCACGACGCCATACAGGCGGTGTCGAAGGCCATTCGGCGCACTCGAGCCGGTCTGAAGGACCCGCGTCGGCCGTCGGGCTCGTTCATCTTCCTGGGTCCCTCGGGTGTCGGCAAAACCGAGACCGCCAAGGCTCTCACCGAGTTCTTGTTCGGCCAAGAGGACTCCCTGATCCAGCTCGACATGTCGGAGTACATGGAGAAGCACACGGTGAGCCGTCTCGTCGGTTCACCTCCCGGTTATGTCGGCTACGACGAGGGAGGCCAGCTCACCGAGGCCGTTCGCCGCAAGCCGTTCTCAGTCGTGCTCTTCGATGAGATCGAGAAGGCACATCCCGACGTGTTCAACACCCTGCTCCAGATCCTGGAGGAAGGCCGGCTCACCGACGCTCAGGGTCGAACGGTCGACTTCAAGAACACCGTGATCATCATGACCTCCAATCTGGGAACCCGCGACCTCCACAAGAAGGCGGTGGGCTTCCACATGGAGGATCAGGAGGTCGGCTACGAGCGCATGAAGGAGCGGGTCACCGAGGAGCTCAAGAAGCATTTCAGACCCGAGTTCATCAACCGTCTCGACGAGATCATCGTCTTCCACGAGTTGACCATGGACGAGCTCAAGCAGATCGTCGACCTGATGCTGCTACGGGTCAGGGACCAGTTGGCCAACCAGCATCTCGACCTGGTTCTCACGGACGACGCCAAGGAGTACCTGGGCACTGAGGGCTATGACCCCGAGTTGGGGGCGCGGCCGTTGCGACGTGCGATCCAGCGTCTTCTCGAGGATCCCCTCTCCGAGCGGGTGCTGCTCGGAGAGTTCAAGGCGGGGACGACCATCCTGGTCGCATATGACCGGGAGAACGAGGAGCTCACTTTCGAAGGAGTCACCTCTCCGGACGCGCCGACCGTGGAGTTCGCCGGCCAGGAGTGATTAGGGCCGGCAATCCCTAAAGATCGCTGAAATCGATCCGATTGAGTATGGGCGCTAGCTCATGCCGACATTGATTGCCCTACTGGTTGTACTCATAGCCGGTCTCGGCCCCGGGGAAGAGCCTGAATACGCTCCCGCGGGAACCGAGGCCTTGTCGCTCGATCTCGAGCTCGATGGCTATGTCAACGGCCGCATGGACCCAGATCGAATGATGACGGTCCGGGGCTGCACCCTCGAACGCGACGCCGCCTATCTGTACTCGCTGATGATCGATGCAGCCGAAGAGGACGGTGTCTACCTTGGCCATGAGGGCTGCTACCGGACCTACAACCAACAGGTGAGTGCATACGAGCGAAGGTGCCCGATAGTGGAGACCGCGATCCTCGCCATCGACCCAGCCACCGGAGAGCAGGTCCAGACCGGGACCAGCAGGGCACGTGAATGCTCGGGGCCCCCCACCGCCACCCCGGGCCGGTCCAACCACGGTTGGGGGCGCGCCGTCGACTTCAGCGACGGACGTGGGGTGCTGACCTGTTACGACGACGAGTTCCATTGGCTGAAGAACAACGCCCACCGCTTCGGTTGGGTCCACCCGGCTTGGGCCCAATGCGGCCGGGCGACCCTGGAGCCCTGGCACTGGGAGTTCGCCGGGGTCACCGACCCCAGGCTGGTCAAATACGTTACGATCGACCCCTCGCTGATCCCCGCCCTCGAATAGCGGTTTAACTCAGATAGTGGGGCCCACATGTGGGTCGAAGAGCCTCGAGAATGAGGAGGGCGGTCCTTCTAAGAGTGGTGGCCTCGTCTTCTTCCCAACAACCGCGAGACACCCGGGGCCAGGAGCATCGCTGCTACCACGGTCATCAGCCACGCCGTCCACAATTCGAATGGCGAGTCGAGTGACCAGTGATCTTCCTCCGGGCCAGCCGCCTCCACGACCAGAGAGCCCGCGCTTGGTGCAGGGGTGTCTTCAACCCGCTCGACCACCTCGTCTGGCGTTGGGCTCGAGGTCGATGGCACGGTGGGTGGCGTGTACGACCAAGGCGGCGATGCCTCGACACGGTCTGAGGCCACATCGTCACTGGTAGCGGTGGTCACGGCAAAAGTCCCGATGCCCCCTAGTGCGGTGGGACTCGCCTCGGTCGGTGGGGCGCCGGTGTCGGAGGAGGGCGTCGCGGTGGTTCCCGGTGTTGTGGTGGTCACTGGCTCGCCGGTCGTCGTGGCGGTTGAAGCGGTCGTCGTGGTGGTTGAAGCGGTCGTCGTGGTGGTCACGGAGGCTTGGGTGGTAGTGGGAGCCGTGGTTGTCGTCGTCGAGGGGTTGGTCGCCTCCCCCACCACTTCGATCGGGGCCGATGAGCAGGTCAGATCCTCCAGTAGCTGGCAGGCGTAAAGGTCGTAGACACCCGGATCGGCGGTGGTGGGTATGGTGACCGTTGTTGTGAAGCCGCCGAGGAGGTTGGCGGTGGTCGTCCCCAGATCGTCACACCCTGATTGGTTCCAGCAGAGCTCGACTGTGAGCAGAGGCGCATACGAAGAGCCGGTCACCTCGAGGGTCGAACCCGGATGACCCGATGAATTGGCCGGGCTGAGCTCTGCTGCGACCGCCGATCTGGCGCCAATCAGTTGAACCGACACGCACAGCACCGACAGGACCATCCCCCCAGCCAGAAACCGCTTGATCAACACAGCCAAATTCAGTTTCCGCTCCATCGAGAGGGCGCCCAACCCTACCCATCTCGGGCCCATCCCAAACCAGGTGTCCGGGGCCGGTCCCGTCCGGACACGTAGCCTGTCCCGAATGGACACGGCCGTGCGCGGATTGCTCGTGGTGGGCGGCGCGTACGTGGCCGCCCAGATGATGGCCGATGTGGCGAGTCTGCGGATAATCAGCATCGGCGGCTACGCCGTCGATGCGGGCACCCTCATCTACCCGTTCACCTTCACCCTGCGCGACCTGGTCCACAAGATCGGGGGGAAGTCCGCGGCGCGGGTCCTCATCGGCCTGGCCGCGGCGATCAACTTGGTCATGGCGGCATTCTTCGGTCTGGTGGGAGGTCTCCCCCCCGACCGGGCGACCGGGCCCCAACTGGAGTTCGGTGAGGTCCTCGCCCCTGTCTGGGGGATCGTCATCGCCTCGATCGTGGCGGAGGTGGTGGCGGAGCTCATCGACACCGAGGCCTACTCGAGATGGGTTCGTCGCTTTGGTGTGCGACGGCAATGGGGCCGTGTCCTGGTATCCAATGCCATCGCCATCCCGGTCGACTCGGCGATCTTTGTCGCTCTGGCGACAGTGTTCGGTGTCTTCCTCGTCGACGTTGCCTGGTCGATCTTCTGGGTGAACGTGGTTTTCAAGGGCGTGGTGACCCTGATCTCGATCCCTTGGATATACCTGGTCCGGCCCTCACCCCTGGAATCGGCATGGCACTAGGGGATTGGCGCCACTAGTCTGCCCCGGCGGACGGGCCCTCCTGCCCGCAACACCAATTACTGGAGGAAAATCAGCGTGAAACGCTATATCCGGTACCTCGCGATCTTTGCGGTGCTGGGACTGGTCCTTGCGGCCTGTTCCCCCGAGGAAGGGGGCGAGGACACCACGACCAGCGAGGCTCCGGCGGCGACCACCACCGAGACCCCCGAGGAGACCACCACCTCGGCTGACGAAGCCACTACCACGACCGCCGAGGAGATGGAATTCACCGCCGTCGCGACATGTTTCGTCACCGACGACGCGGGTGTCGACGATCGGAGCTTCAACGCCTCCGGTTGGCAGGGTGTCCAGGACGCCCTTGCCAGCGGTGCGGTTCAGCCCGACCCCATCCTGCTCGAGTCGACGAGTGAGGCCGACTACCAGCCACACATCGAGACCTGTCTGGACCAGGGTGCCGAGCACATCGTGACCACCGGTTTCAAGCTGGGCCCCACGGCCGAGACCTTTGCCGCGGCGAACCCCGAGGTGCAGTTCACGGGCATCGACTTCCCGTCGACCGGGCCCAATGTCGCCGGGACCGAGTTCCAGACCGATGAGGCCGCCTTCGCTGCCGGTTATCTCGCCGCCGGGGTGACCCAGACCGGCATCGTCTCGACCTACGGTGGGGCCAACATCCCGACCGTCAGCATCTTCTTGGACGGCTTCGCCCGGGGTGTCGCCCATTACAACGAGGTGAAGGGTGCCGATGTCCAGGTAATCGGTTGGGACGTCGAAGCCCAGGACGGGACGTTCACCGAGGTCTTCGACCCGGCCGAACCGATCGTGCGGGCCACCTGTGAGAGCCAGCTCGACGAGGGTGCGGACATCGTTTTGCCGGTGGGTGGGGCGATCAACCTCCCCTGCGGGGCGGCGATCCAGGACCGAGGGATCGACGGAGCGCTCATCGGAGTGGACGCCGACGCATTCGACGCCATGCCTGCGGAATTCCAGGACCTGTGGCTCGTCACGATCGAAAAGGCTCTTGCTGCTGGAGTCACCAACTCCATCGAAGCCCACGCCTCCGGCGCGCCTCTCGGAGGCAGCAGCTACGTCGGGAACCTCGAGAACGACGGTGTCGGACTGTCCGACTTCCACAGCTGGTCCGACCGAGTCCCCGAGGAGTTGGCCGCGGAGACGGCTCAGGTGCTCGAAGACATCAGGAGTGGTGTCATCACCTGGGACAAGTTCGTCGTCGGCGGCGGTTGATCCAGCCGCAGGCCAGAGGACGCAAGGAGCCCCCACACTGCCTGTGGGGGCTTCTTGACATATATAGTGTCCGCCCAACGGTGGTCGTCCAGAAGGAGCAGGCGAGTGGCGCTCGAGCTGCGGGGCATTACAAAGCGATTTCCCACAGTCGTCGCCAACGATGACGTGAGCCTGTCGGTCGAGGCGGGTGAGATCGTCGGCTTGCTCGGGGAGAACGGCGCCGGCAAGACCACCCTGATGAACATTCTCTTCGGCCTGTACTCGCCGGACGCGGGCGAGGTGGTCATCGACGGCGAGAGACTGGAGCTGAGCAATCCCAGCGCCTCGATCGACGCCGGTGTGGGCATGGTCCATCAGCACTTCATGCTGGTCCCGGTGTTCACCGTCGCCGAAAACGTCATACTCGGGTTGGAGCCGACCAGGGGCCCCGGCTGGATCGATAAGCGTGTCGCCGAGGACCTCGTGCGAGACGTGTCCGACCGCTACAACCTCTCCGTCGATCCCGAGGCCATGGTCGAGGACATCCCGGTGGGTGTCCAGCAGCGAGTCGAGATCATCAAGGTGCTGGTGCGTGACGCCCGGTACATCATCTTCGACGAGCCGACCGCGGTGCTGACTCCCCAAGAGGTCGACGAGTTCTTCGAGATAGTGCGTGGTCTCAAACAAGACGGCAGGGGTGTGATCTTCATCAGCCACAAGTTGAACGAGGCACTGGAGATCGCCGACCGAATCGTGGTGCTCCGCGACGGCAAGTCGGTGGGCGAGGCCGATCCGGCCACCGCGACGAAGGAACAACTCGCCGAGATGATGGTGGGGCGTCCTGTCCTCTTGAAGGTCAGCAAGGAGGTGGCGACGCCAGGGGAGGTGGCCTTGTCGGTCGAGCAATTGGTCGTGCTCGACGACCGCGGCCATCGAACAGTCGATGGGGTGTCGTTCCAGGTGCGCGCCGGCGAGATAGTCGGGATCGCGGGCGTCCAGGGCAACGGTCAGACCGAGCTCGTGGAGAGCATCACCGGGATGCGCCCTTCGCTGGCCGGGAGGGTTCTCGTGGCCGGCGAGGACGTCACCGAGCACAGTCCCCGCCAGATCCACCGCTCTGGGGTCGCACACATTCCCGAGGACCGGCAGGAGAGTGGTCTCATCCTCGACTTCACCGTCACCGAGAACATGGTCCTCGGCTGTTATTACGACGAGCCGTACTCGGAGGGCATCCTGATGGACTGGGCCGCCGCCACCGGGGCATCTCAGCGCCTCGTCGATGAGTACGACGTCAAGACGAACCGGGTGGACGTGCCGGTGTCCACCTTGTCGGGCGGCAACCAACAAAAAGTCATCGTCGCTCGCGAGTTCGATCGTGACGTGAAGCTGGTGGTCGCCTCACAGCCCACCCGCGGGGTAGACGTGGGCTCGATCGAGTACATCCACTCCCGGATCGTGGAACAGCGTGACCAGGGAGCAGCCGTCTTGATCGTATCCTCGGAGCTCGACGAGGTGATGTCGATATCCGACCGCATTCTCGTCATGTTCAGGGGCCGGATCGTTGGCGAGTTCGACCCGGCGTCGGCCAGCAGCACCGAGATCGGGCTGGCCATGCTCGGCTCCCAGATGGCAAATGTCTGACCTCCGCGAGGAGTCCCAGGGCGGCGAGACTCCTCCCGCCCCTGCGGATGACCGTTCCGCCTGGCTTCGCCGCGTCTCCGGAATCGATGACGGCTTCTGGAGGGTTCTGCTGGTGCCGCTGCTCGCCCTGGTCATGGCGCTGGTCGTGGGGGCGGTCATCATCATGGTCACCGACGTCGACGCATGGCGCTTGATGGGTGAGAGCCCCGGAACCGCCATCGGTGACATGCTCAACGGCATCTGGGTCGCCTACCGTGCGTTGTTTTTCGGAGCATTCGGCTCGGTCCGGGCCATCTCGGAGACCCTGTTCACCGCGACTCCTCTGATCCTGTCCGGTCTGGCGGTCGCGGTGGGCTTTCGCACCGGGCTGTTCAACATCGGAGCCCGCGGCCAGATGTTCGCCGGAGGGCTCTGCGCGCTGTGGGTCGGCCTCAACGTCGAGCTGCCGGCCCTCTTGCACATCCCCCTGGCCATCGTCGCCGCGATCATCGGCGGTGGCTTGTGGGGCGGGCTGGCCGGTTTCCTCAAGGCACGGACCGGCGCCCATGAGGTGATCACCACGATCATGCTCAACTTCGTCGCGGCGTTCTTCGTCCTGTACGCCCTGAAGACGCCACTGTTCCAGGAGGAGGGCTCCAACCTCCCACAGTCGTCACCGATCCCCGGCTCGGCGCGCCTGCCACCCCTCTTCGGTGACCAGTTCCGGGTGAGCATCGGGCTCTTCCTCGCGTTGGGCGCGGTGGTGTTCGTCTATTGGCTGTTGTTCAAGTCGACCATCGGCTTCGAGTTCCGCGCGGCGGGGCTCTCCCCCAGCGCCAGCAAATACGCCGGCATGAATGTGGCCCTTCTCTACACGCTTGTGATGTTCGTCTCCGGAGCGCTGGCCGGTATGGCCGGGGCGACGATGACCCTTGGCTTGCCCCCCTACACGGTGACCTCGAACTTCCCCGGGACGATCGGGTTCGACGCCATCGCCCTGGCGCTGTTGGGGAGGTCACACCCTTACGGAGTCCTCTGGTCGGGTCTGCTCTTCGGAGCCCTGATCGCAGGGGGTAGGACCATGCAGGCAGCGGCCGGGGTCTCAGTCGACCTGGTCATCGTGATGCAGTCGCTGATCATCATCTTCATCGCCGCCCCTGAGCTGGTACGGGCCATCTTCCGGCTGAAGCCGACGGAGGTGGAGCCGACGCAGTTGACCAAGGGGTGGGGGTCATGACAGCCATCGCCGAACGTGAGAGAGAAGCGGTCGAGGTCAGGAATCGGGCAACCCCGGAGGAGCGTCGATCCTCGATCGTTGGCTGGGTGTTGATCGCCCTCGGGGCCTTTGTCTTCTTCGCCTTCGGTGTCGGCGTCGACGGCGAGCTCGAGGCCACCTTCAACCTGTCTCTTCAGAACGACCGCTTCCTGAATCTGGCCTGGGTGGTGAATGCGCGGGCGCTCTCGATGGTCCTGGGCTCGATCATCGCGGGGCTCGGAGTCTGGCGGTTGACCCGCAGGGCCCTTGAGTGGACGAACATCGCCCTGGCAATCGGTTTCTCCCTCTTCGCACTGGCATTTCTGACATGGGCTGCTGCGGGAAGCCAGTTCAGCATGGTGGGGATGCTCCGATCCACCGTGATCCTGTCCGTCGTCGTGGTGTTCGGTGCGCTGACGGGTCTCATGTGCGAGCGGGTGGGGATCATCAACATCGGGATCGAGGGGCAGTTGCTCGCCTCGGCATTTGCCGGCGTCGTGCTGAGCAGCGCGTTCGGGACGGCGGCCGGTCTGGCCGGGGCGTTGCTCACCGGTGCTCTCCTCGGGTTGTTGCTGGCATGGCTGACCATCAAGTTCCACGTCGACCAGATCATCGCCGGTGTGGTGATCAACTTCCTCGCTTTGGGCCTGACGTCGTTGATGTCGGCTCGGATCCTGTCCGATGTCCAGTCTCTCAACGCACCGGAGCGCATCCCGGCGATCCGGATCCCGTTGCTGGCCGACATTCCCGTGCTGGGGCCGATGTTCTTCGACCACACGTATTTCGTATACGGGATGTTCATTCTCGTGGCGGTCATCCACCTCGGGCTGTTCTACACCCGTTGGGGTCTCCGTTCCCGCTCGGTCGGCGAGCACCCCAGGGCCGCCGACACCGCCGGCATCAACGTCTACTGGGTGCGGTACCGGAATGTGATGCTCGGCGGCATGATCGCCGGATTCGGCGGAGCCTTTCTCGGGCTGGCCCAGGTGGCTCGTTTCGAGGAGGACATGACTGGGGGAATCGGCTTCATCGGGCTCGCCGCCATGATCTTCGGCCGCTGGTTGCCGATCGGGGCGCTCGGCGCGGGACTGGTGTTTGGCTTCGCTCGAGCGGTTCAGCAGAAGGCGGCGATCCTCAATATCGGAGTGCCGTCGGAGTTCCTCATAATGCTGCCCTACGTGGTCACCATCATCGTGGTCGCCGGTGTCGTCGGGAAGACGAGACCACCTGCTGCCGACGGGCAGCCCTACATCAAGCAATGATCCGAGCCGCCTAGCCCGCGACAGTGGTGGTCGTTGTCCCGCCTGCAGGTGCGGTGGTATTCGTCGGGGTGACCGGGCGGCCGATGATCGCGATCTCGTCGATGGCGAGCTCGTCGAAGACGTTGTCGTCGAGCACCTCCGCCTGATAGACGTCGAGGATCACGATCTCGAGTGTCGCGGTGTTCAGCGCCGAATAGCGGACCTGCTGGGTGCCCTGCTGGTCCTCCAGTCGCACCGGCACCGGCGACAGTGAGTCCTGGGCGAGGATGGTGAGGCTCTGCGCCCGATAGTTCTGACGGAAGCGGGTGGCGTCTTCGATGTTGGTCCAGTGGATCTCGGTGATCGCCATCGGCTCGAGGAAGGTGAACATGATCCTCACCCCATCGGCGCCGGCTTCTTCCCAGCTCACCTGATACTCATTGCCCTGTCCGAACGTCCCCGAGGTCAGGTTGGCGCAGATCAGGCCGCCGATGCCCTGTGGGGTGCAGGTCTCGTCGAGGATCTCGATCGGACCGGGCTCCGCCACCTGGGGGATGGTGGTCGCCGTCGTGGTGGTGGAGGCACCGGCTTCGGGGTCCTCACCACTGAAGATGTTGAAGAAGAGGGCGATGAGGATCACCCCGAGCAGGAGGCCGCTGATGGCGAGGGCCGCCCTGACCCCCGCGGTGGCTTGCACGGCCGGTCGCGGAGCCGTCGGAAGCGGGCCCTGGCGAAGGCGTGCCCCGCACTCCTGGCAGTGGCGGTTGTGCGCCGGGTTCAGCGCTCCACACGATGGGCAGTTGACCTCATGTCCTGATCCGTCCCCGCCACGGCCGGCGGGGTCGGCACGCTCACTCGCCGGCGGACCGTCTTCGAGGGAGAACTCCTCGTAGGGCGTCTCGGGAGGGCCGTCTGAGGTGACGCTGATGACGTTTCCCCTGGCGGCGGTGGGTCTGCGGCGGGGGCGGGGTGCAGTCATAGGATCCATGAATGCACCGCAGGACGGGCAGAACTGCTCGTCGCCGGCTGCTATCGAGCCGCACTGCTCACATGTCTGTGAAGCCACATCCCTCCTTCGGGGTTATTGTGCCACGGCATGCTGATCGTGGCCGTGAGGACATATGAGCCGTGGACTCTGTCGTCCGTCCTGGGCGGACTGGTCCTGACGGCGCTCCTCCTGGGGGTCTTGATTTTCGCACTCCGCCGCGCCAATCGTTAACTCTAAATGGCGGCTTCTTCCACATTTGGTTGCGATTCGTGCGGATACCGGTCTGCCAAATGGATGGGATTCTGTCCCCAGTGCGGCTCATCGGACCCACTGTCGGAGACCGCTGGGACGGTGCGCCCGACACGACAGCGAGCGGCGAGTGTGGTGTCGATCGCCGAGGCGACCGCCTCCAGGGTCGACAGACTGGCGACCGGATGGGGCGAGGTCGACCGGGTCCTGGGTGGGGGTCTGGTTCGGGGCTCGGTCGTGTTGCTCGGTGGTGAGCCGGGCGTTGGGAAATCGACATTGCTCCTGCAGATCGCCGGTGGTCTCGGATCGGGGGGTGCCCGGGTGATCCTGGCCAGCGCCGAGGAATCGGCCCAGCAGGTGGCGATGCGCGCAGAGCGCACCGGTGTGACCGCTGACCGCGTCGACCTGGTCTCCGACGACGATGTCGATGCCATCGTCGCCCTCGCCGAGGACCTCGATCCGGCGGTCTTGATCGTCGACTCGATTCAGACCGTCGGTGTCGCCGAGATCCCCTCGGCCCCCGGCGGCGTTGCCCAGGTGCGGGAGAGTGCGGCGAGACTGATCCGCCTGGCGAAGACGTCGGGCATCGTCGTGGTGCTGGTGGGCCACGTCACCAAGGAGGGCGGCCTGGCCGGGCCCAAGATCCTCGAGCACATGGTCGACGTCGTTCTCTATTTGGAGGGCGACCCCGACCGTGGGTTCAGGGTGCTGCGCAGCAACAAGAACCGGTTCGGCGCCACCCATGTCTCGGGCATGTTCGACATGCAGGGCGATGGGCTCGTGGAGGTGGACGACCCTTCCAAGCTCTTTCTCGATGGATGGGAGACGAGAGTGCCCGGGACCATCGTCTATCCCGCCGTGGAGGGGCGTCGAGCGGTTCTCGTCGAGATCCAGGCACTAGTGGCACCCACCAGCCAGACCCAGCCGCGCCGCTCGGTGAGAGGGCTCGACTCGGCCCGGGTCAACCAGGTGATCGCGGTCCTCGACCGTCACGCCGGGGTGAAGCTCCAGGACCAGGAGATCTATGTGAACGTGGTTGGCGGGTGGCGTCTCGACGAGCCGGGCTGTGACCTACCGGTGGCCCTGGCCGTGGCGTCGTCGGCGGCGAACACGCCCCTGGGGAGGATGGCGGCCTGGGGTGAGGTGGGCCTGGCCGGTGAGGTTCGGGCGGTTCCCTTCGAGACCAGACGGGTGGAGGAGCTCAACAGGATGGGTCTCGAGACGAGGGTGGCCCCCGGTGGCGGTGAGCCGATGAGGCTCGCCGATGCCCTGGGGCGAGCCGGGCTCGGAGCCACCCCCGGCTGACCAGGGACGGGTGCTTCTTCACGGTGATAGCCTGAGCTGGTGGGCGGTCCATCGATAACTGAGACACTCGAGCGGCTGGCGCCGGGCACGCCGATGCGTCATGCCCTCGAGCGAATAATTCAACAGGGCAAGGGGGGGCTGGTCGTGCTCGGCCAGAATATCAAGGTGCAAGCCGCCAGTTCGGGCGGTTTCAAGCTGGTTGAGGCCCCCTTCAACCCGGCGCGTCTCTCCGAGCTGTCGAAGATGGACGGTGGCATCGTCCTCGATGACACCTGGGGTGAGATCCTCTGGGCCAATGTGCACTTCATGCCCGACGGGTCGATACCCACCGAGGAGACCGGGGCTCGCCACCGCACCGCGGAACGGCTCGCCCGCGAGACGGAGACACCGGTGGTGGCGGTGAGCGAGGGGCGACGTGTTGCCACCCTCTTCTACGGTGATCACAAGATCGAGCTCGCCGCGCCCACCGAGGTGGCGGCCTACGTCAACCAGGAGCTGCAGAGCCTGGAGAGATTGAGAAGCCGTCTCGACGAGGCGGAGAACCGGCTCAGCCGGCTCGAGGTGACCGGGCTGGCCAGCTACAGGTCGGTGGTCACGGTGGTGCAGAGGGCTGAGCTCGTGGAGAGGCTCGGTGCGGTGATCAGGGACCGGACCAGGACACTGGGTGACGAGGGACGTATCGCCACGCTGCAGCTGAACGATCTTCTGGCGGGTGTCCGTTTGACCGAGCAGATGGTTCTCTGGGATTACCTCAAGCCATTGCGGGCCGGCGCGGTCGACCGGGCCATGGAGCGTCTCCAAGAGCTGTCCGGGCCTGAGCTCGAGGACCCGGTGCAGGTGGCCAATGAGTTGGGATTCTCGGATTTGGACGACCCGGCAGACGCCCGCGGCCATCGGCTGCTGACCCAGGTCGGAAGACTGCCCGACAGCGTCCGTGAGGACATCGTGCGCTCTTTCGGCTCGGTCAAGAAGCTCCTGGCCGCATCGGAATCGCAATTGAACGACGTCGAAGGTGTCGGCGACACCAGGGCGAAACAGCTCCTCAGCTTCTTTCATCGCCTCGAGTCCGCCGCTCACGAGTGGGAGCCCGTGCTCGATTGACCGGTCGAGTTGTACACTGCGCCACCTTCCATGGCTCAAGATTCGAAGTATTCGGTAGGAGACAAGGTGGTTCATCCCCAGCACGGGGCGGCCACCATCCAGAAGAAGGTACGTCAGACCTTCGACGGGACGAGGAAGGACTACTTCATCCTCGACATCGCCACCGAGCAGCTCACCGTGATGGTTCCGCTGGAAAGGGTGGACGACCTGATTCGCCCGGTCATATCCAAGACCAGGTCGCGTGAGGTCCTCCGGTCGTTGAAGGGGGAGCCCGAGGAGGCCGGGTCCAACTGGAGCCGGTGGTACAAGGTCCTCAACGAGAAGATGGTCTCCGGCGACATCTTCCAGGTGGCCGAGGTGGTCCGCGATCTCTCCTACGCTCAGCAGACGAAAGGGATCAGCCCCGCCCTCAAGCGCATGCTGTCCAAGGCACGTCTCACCCTCAGCTCCGAGCTCGCCTTCAGTCTCGAGGTGGACGAGGAAGAGGCGATCAAGAAGCTCGATCGCGCGCTGCCCAGGGTGGAATCGGTCGAGGAGTGACCCCGGGCGAGCCTGCCGCGGGATCTAGGGTGGGCTGGGGCTTCGATGCCCACCGTCTCGATGGCGCTCCCCCTTTGAAACTGGGTGGAATAGTCGTCTCCGAATCGGTTGGCGTCTCGGCCACCTCCGATGGCGACGTGCTCGCCCATGCCGTCACCGATGCTCTGATGGGTGCCTGTGTACTCGGTGACATCGGGGAGCACTTCCCCTCCGACGCCCCCGAGTCGAGGGGGGCGGACTCGATGGTCCTACTGGAGCAGGCGGCAACGATGGCTGCCGCGGCCGGATGGGGGCCGACTCACCTCGACGTCACGGTGGTGGCCGAGTCGATCCGGATTGCGCCGCACCGGAGCGCGATCGCACGAAGTCTGGCCGAGGTCCTCGGCCTGGGCACCGAAGCCGTCTCGGTGAAGGCGACCACCACCGACGGGCTCGGGTTCACTGGGAGTGGCGAGGGGCTGGCTGCCGTGGCGGTGCTTAGCGTCGCCCCCCTGTCCTGACGTCTCGATCGCTTGTGCATTGGTGTGCGCTCAGGGCACATGATGGCCCGACCGATCTGAACGGGCCCTCTGTCTTAACATCGCCCGGGTGATCCGCATTCACAACACGATGGGACGTACCCTCGTCGACTTCGAGCCGCGCGACCGGGGCAAGGTGGGGATCTACGTTTGCGGTCCCACCGTCCAATCCGAGCCCCATGTGGGCCACGGCCGCTATGCGGTGGCCTTCGATGTCATCCGTCGTTATCTCGTCTGGAAGGGGTACGACGTCACCTACGTCTCCAACATCACCGATGTCGAGGACAAGATCATCGCAGCCGCGGCCGAACTAGGCGAGCCGGTCGAGTTGCTCGCGGTCCGCATGGCGAAACGGTTCGCGGAGTGCTTCGAGCGTCTCGGGGTGCTTCCTCCCGACATCGAGCCCAAGGCGACCGAGCACATCCCCGAGATGCTCGAACTGATCGACAGCCTCATCGACGAGGGTCTGGCCTACCCCCGGGACGGCGATGTCTACTTCTCGGTGAGGACCCTGGAGTGGTACGGGAAGCTGTCCGGCCGCAGACCGGACGAGCTCAGGTCCGGCTACCGGATCGAGGTCGACGAGACCAAGGAGGATCCGCTCGACTTCGCTCTGTGGAAGGCGGCCGGGCCGGGTGAGCCCTCGTGGGACTCACCATGGGGCCCGGGTCGGCCGGGGTGGCACGTCGAGTGCTCGGCGATGGCCGAGAAGTACCTCGGGCGGGGTTTCGACATCCACGGCGGGGGCCTCGATCTTATCTTTCCGCATCATGAGAACGAGGTAGCCCAGAGCGAAGGCGCCTCGGGCGGCACGTTCGCCAAGTACTGGCTGCACAACGGCATGGTCAACCTGGGTGGCGAGAAGATGGCCAAGTCGACCGGGCAGGTGGTGGATCTCGGGGAGATCCTCGACAGACATGGGGGGCGGGCGGTGCGGATGCTCTATGTGAGGGCGCACTACCGGTCTCCGATCGAGTACTCCGAAGAGCTCGTGGTCGACGCCGCCGAGTCACTCGAACGTCTCGACCGGTTCCGCAACAGGGTCGGGCCCGGAGTCCCCGACCCCAAGGCCATGGAGCACTTCGAGCAGGCGATGGACGACGACTTCGGGACACCGCAGGCGGTCTCACTGCTGTTCGACCTGGTTCGGGAGGGAAACCGGGTCCTCGACGAGGGCGGTGACGCTTCCGGTCTGGCTGGTGCCGTCGAGGAGATCGTGGGCGTGCTCGGGCTCGACGACGCCACCAGCGCACCGCTCTCCACACCGGGGTTGTCCGATGAGGAGATCCTGGATCTGATCTCACGCCGTGACCACGCTCGCACCGAGCGCAGGTTCGAGGAGGCCGATGAGATCAGGGATAGGCTGACCCGGGCAGGGGTGACGATCGAGGACGGGCCCGATGGCACCCGCTGGGTACGGAGGTAGCGTCGAGGGCGTCCACGCGGTGGCCGCCGCCATCGCCGCCGGCCGGGTGGAGAAGCTCTTCGTTGAGCGGGGGCGGCGAGACCGTCTCGAGGGAATCATCTCCGCTGTCGACGACTCCATGATCAACCTGGTCGACGAGGTGGGCTCCATGGCCGAGACCGACGCTCCTCAGGGGGTGGTGGCCCGGTGCCGTCCAATCCGACCGGTCGCCCTCGAGACCCTCGCCGTGGAATCGGCCGCCGTCTTGGTGCTCGACCATTTAGAGGACCCCCACAACGTGGGGGCGGCGGCCAGAAGTGCCCGGGCGGCCGGGATGACGGGGCTGGTGGTGTCCTCCCGTCGCGCCGCCCCGTTGTCGGCGGCGGCGTTCAAGGCGGCCGCCGGTGCCCTGGAGCATCTCCCGGTGGCCGTCG
>Ga0256867_10000012_pt1 | contig 66668 bp, 68 predicted proteins | sample RVTome_15_FD_185939 | JGI IMG/M metagenome (GOLD analysis project Ga0256867, IMG submission 185939) | Soil microbial communities from uranium-contaminated site in the Upper Colorado River Basin, Wyoming, United States - RVT150D86 (HiSeq) ... | reverse complement strand
CAGCCGGGCGCTGCTCAACAACATGGTGGTGGGGGTGTCCAACGGTTTCTCCAAGGAGCTCGAGATCCACGGTGTCGGTTACCGCGCCTCATTGAAGGGGGAGAGCGTCGAGCTTCTGGTGGGCTTCAGCCATCCGGTGGAGGTCAAGGCGCCCGAAGGGATCACTTTCGAGGTGCCCGAGCCGACCAAGATCATCGTGTCCGGGATCGACAAGGAGCAGGTAGGCCAGGTGGCGGCCAACATCCGCAAGGTCCGTCCCCCCGAGCCCTACAAGGGCAAGGGCATCCGCTACGTCGGTGAGTACGTGAGACGCAAGGCCGGGAAGGCAGGGAAGTGATGAAGGGCTCTCGAAAAACCGCCCGCAGTCGCCGTCGTGCCCGGGTTCGCAAGAACCTCCGGGGCACTCCGGAACGCCCCCGGCTGGCGGTGTTCCGCAGCAACAAATACATCTATGCCCAGGTCATCGACGACCTCGGCGGCAACACGGTGGCGGCGGCGTCCTCACAGGAGCCAGACCTAAGGTCCGCGCATCTCGATGTGGAGACGGCTGCCAAAGTGGGCACCCTGGTGGCAGATCGGGCCAAGCAGGCCGGGATCACCTCGGTGGTCTTCGACCGGGGGGGATTCAAATACCACGGGAGACTGAAGGCTCTCGCCGATGCCGCCCGCGAGGCAGGACTGGAGTTTTGATAATGGCAAGACAACAACGCCCCGGCTCTGAGCAGAGCCAATACGACGAGCGAGTCATCCAGATCAACCGTGTGGCCAAGGTCGTCAAGGGTGGGCGTCGCTTCAGCTTCACCGCCCTGGTCGTCGTCGGCGACGACAATGGCAAGGTCGGAGTCGGGTATGGCAAGGCCAAGGAAGTGCCCGCCGCCATCCAAAAAGGGATGGAACAAGCGCGTCGCTCGATGAAGGTCATCCCCATGGCCGGGCAGACCATCGTGCATCAGATCACCGGCAAGCATGACGCGGCCACCGTCCTGATCAAGCCCGCCGCGCCCGGTACCGGTGTCATCGCCGGGGGTGCGGTCCGTCAGATCCTCGAGGCCGCGGGAGTCAAGGACGCCCTGGCCAAGTCGTTGGGATCTCCGACCCATCTCAACGTGGCCAAGGCCACCATGAATGCCTTATTGGGTCAGCGTCGTCCCGATGAGGTCGCCCGGCTTCGTGGCAAGAGGGCCGAGGACATCACGCCTCCTGGTCTCCTCGCCGCCTACAACTCGACCGAGGCGCTCCGGGCGGCTCCGACGGAGGGCAAGTAGGTAGCCATGGCCAAGGCAAAGCAGAGGACGTTGAAGGTGACGCTGCGTCGCAGTGTCATCGGTGAGAAGCCCAAGACACGGGCTACGGTCGAGGGGCTCGGCTTGCACAAGATCCACCAGACGGTCGAGCAGACCGATTCCCCCAGCCTCAGAGGGATGCTGGACAAGGTCAAGCACCTCGTCGAGGTGGAGGAGAGCTGATGAGTGAGAACAAAGAGCAGCTCAAGCTGCACAACCTGTCCCCGGCACCCGGTTCGAAGAAGAAGCGAATCAGGGTCGGTCGTGGCGAGGGTGGACGTCGGGGCAAGACCGCCGGTCGTGGGACCAAGGGTCTCAAGGCCCGCAGCAGCCTCCGTCCTGGCTTCGAGGGTGGCCAGACCCCGTTGGCCATGCGTCTCCCCAAGCTGAAGGGCTTCAAGAACCCCAACAAGGAGAAGTTCGCCATCGTGAACCTGGTCTCGCTCGAAGTCTTCGATGCCGGCAGCGAGGTGACTCCCGAGACGCTCAGGGAGCGGGGGCTGATCCGGCACAGGGGGCGGGTCAAGGTCCTCGCCGAGGGCGATCTCGACCGGGCGCTCACAGTGAGGGCCCATGCCTTCAGCGCTCTCGCCAAGGAAAAGATCGAAAAGGCCGGCGGGTCTGTGGATATCATCGAACAGTGATGGTCACTTCGTCCCATCAGCCCGCTGGAGCCAGGTAGCCCGCGATGCTCTCCATATACCGCAACATGTTCAAGGTCGCGGACCTGCGGGTGAAGATCCTCTTTACGCTGTTCATCTTCGCTGTCTACCGATTGGGGACAGCTATCCCGGTTCCGGGGATCGACCTCGATGCCGTCGAGCTCTTCCAAAGCCAGCAGTCGGCCGGTGGCATCTATGGGCTGATCAACCTCTTCTCCGGTGGGGCGCTCGAGCAGTTCTCCGTCTTCGCATTGGGGATCATCCCCTACATCACTGCCTCGATCATCATGCAGCTGCTCACGGTGGTCATCCCGAAACTGCAGGCCTTGCAGGAGGAGGGGGAGTCGGGCCGCAAGGTGATCACCCAGTGGACCCGTTACATGACGGTCGTCCTCGCACTCATCCAGTCGACCGGGTTCACCTTCCTGTTCCACTCGGGCCAGTTCACCGGGGGCATCGACCTGATACCCAACTACACCACGGGACGGGTCATCCTCATCGTCCTCACCATGACCGCCGGCACCGCCATGGTGATGTGGCTCGGTGAGCTGATCACCCAGAGAGGTGTCGGCAACGGGATGTCCCTGATCATCTTCGTGGCCATCCTCAGCCAATTCCCGTTCGTCTTCAGCCAGATCTACGGCCAGACCTGGGCGGTCGGTTTGCCGACACGGTTCATAGTGATCGTGCTGATCTTCCTGGCGATGATCGCCGCCATCATCTATGTCGACCAGGGCCAGCGACGGATCCCGATCCAGTTCGCCAAGCGGGTGCGCGGCCGCCGGGTGATGGGCGGCCAGTCGACGTACATCCCCCTGAAGGTGAACACTGCTGGTGTCATCCCTGTGATCTTCGCCACCTCGGTGCTGCTGATCCCTTCTCTGATCATCACCGCCATCCCCTCCGACGCGGTCTGGCTGCAACGGGTCTACCAGTGGATCGACCAGAACCTCGGTGCCGGCGCCAACGCGGTGAGCTGGTGGTACATCTTCATACTCTTCGCGCTGATCGTGTTCTTCACCTACTTCTACACGGCTATCCAGTTCGATCCCGAGCAGCAGGCGGAGATGATCCAGCGTCAGGGAGGTTTCATCCCCGGGGTGCGTCCCGGTCGTCAGACCTCCAAGCACCTCGGCTTCATCCTCAACCGCATCACCCTGCCGGGCTCGATCTTCCTCGCGACCATCTCGGTGCTGCCCGCCATCGCCGGCGCCATATGGAACATCCAGATCGCCTTCTCCGGCGTCTCCATCCTCATCGTGGTCGGAGTGGCTCTGGAGACGATGAAACAGATCGAATCCCAGCTGACCATGAGGAACTACGAAGGCATCTTGACGTAATGATGGCCGCCGACATTCTTATTGCCGGCGGACTTTGCCCGATTGCCTCCCATGTGCCGGAGGTCGACCGTGTGCAGGAGAGCACCCTCACTGATCCCGCAGCAAGGCATGCCTGTCGGGCAAACAGACGTTGGTCCGCCGGGGCTTCCGCCGCGTGGCAAGGTTCGTGCGCGTGAAACTGCTGTTCATCGGGCCGCCCGGGGCCGGCAAAGGGACCCAGGCCGACAGGGTGGCCGAACGTCTCGGCATTCCTCACATCTCCACCGGTGAGATGTTCCGTGACCACGTGTCCCGGGGGACAAACTTGGGAAAAAGGGTGGAGGCGATCATGGCGGCCGGTGACTACGTGCCCGACGAGATCACCGTGGCCATGCTCAGCGAGCGGATCGCCCAGGACGACGCGGCGAACGGCTACATCCTCGATGGCTTTCCCCGCACCGAGGCCCAGGTGGCGTCGCTGGACGAACTGATCGGTGCCGACGGTCTAGACCAGGTGGTGGTCTTCGAAGTCGACGAGCAAGAGCTGACCGATAGGTTGCTATCACGGGGCCGCGTCGACGACACCGCGGAGACCCTTCGAAACCGCTTCAAGGTCTACCTCGACCAGACCAGGCCCCTTCTCGACGTGTACCAGGAACGAGGGCTCACCGTCTCGGTCGACGGAAGTGGCGACGTCGACGAGGTGACCGAGCGCATACTGTCAGCGATACACCAACCCACTCACTGAACCTTGAGCCACCCTCGTCCCCGATGATCACCATCAAGAGCCGTCGCGAGTTCGCCAAGATGCAGAAGGCGGGCGCAGCCGTGGCCGCGGTCCACCGCGCGGTCAGGGATGCGGCCAAACCGGGGGTGTCGCTGCTCGCCTTGGAGGAGATCGGGGCGAAGGTGATCGCCGAGCACGGATGCCGGTCTTCGTTTCTCAACTATCTGGGCAGCTATCCCGCCACCCTCTGTCTGTCACCCAACGACGTCATCGTCCACGGCATCCCGGGTGAGTACCGGCTCAGGGAGGGAGACATCCTCTCGGTCGACGCCGGGGCGATCTTCGAGGGATTCCACAGTGATGCGGCGTTCACCAAGGGCATCGGTGAGATCTCGGCAGAGGCTCAACACCTCATCGACACCACCGAGGAGGCGATGTGGGCAGGAGTGGGCGAGGTGCGCAAGGGCAATCGTCTCGGTGACATCGGGGCCGCCATCCAAGCCATAGGAGAGGCGAATGGCTATGGCGTGGTAATGGAGTACGTCGGTCATGGGATCGGCCGGGAGATGCACGAAGAGCCCCAGGTGCCCAACTACGGATCGGCCGGCAGCGGGCTCAAGCTCCGCAGCGGGATGGCCCTCTGCATCGAGCCGATGTTCAACATGGGCCGTCGACACACCAGGGTCGACTCCGACGGGTGGACCGTGCGCACCGAGGACGGATCGCTGTCCGCCCACTGGGAGCACACGGTCGCCATCACCCCTGACGGTCCCCAGTTGTTCACCGTCGACTCCGAGCCGGTCCCGGTCGAGGAGGCCGTCGAATCACTTGCCGGTGGTTGAGCCCGCTCGATCGTGACGAATCCCACAGATTTGAGCAAGCAGGGACCCCCCGTTAGTATTCGAGGGTCTTTGCCGCTCTTTCTTTGGCCGAAAGACGGTTTTTAGCCAGGGCATTGTCGCCCGCAACCACTCTGAACGCTCCGGTTGCCTCTGACAGTGGCCTGGCATCGCACGCGCCCGCGTGTATCTGAGAATTTGGAGAACAACGATGAAGGTGAGACCTTCCACCAAGAAGATGTGCGAGAAGTGTCGGATCATCCGGCGCCGTGGCCGCGTCTGGGTGATTTGCTCCAACCCACGGCACAAGCAGCGACAAGGTTGATCTGATATGGCTCGAATTGCAGGAGTCGACGTCCCCAGGGACAAGCGTCTCGAGATCTCGCTGACCTATATATACGGGGTCGGACCCACCACTGCGCAGACCATCTGCGCTGAGACCGGAATCGACCCATCGACCCGGGTCAGGTCTCTCACCGACGACGAGGTGGCCCGGATCCGTCGCTACATCGAGGCCAACTTCAAGGTCGAGGGAGACCTGCGCCGCGATGTTCAGCAGAACATCAGGAGAAAGATCGAGATCGGCAGCTATCAGGGCATCCGCCATCGTCGCGGGCTGCCCGTGCGCGGACAGCGCACTCACACCAATGCCCGGGGGCGCAAGGGTCGCCGCGTCGCCATCGCCGGCAAGAAGAAAGTGACCAAGTAGTGACTCAGCGATCGCAAGGCTCGAAGCGGGTCCGACGTCGTGAGCGGAAGAACATCTCTCACGGCCAGGCCCACATCAAAGCCAGCTTCAACAACACGATCATCAACATCACCGACCAGACAGGGGCCTCCGTGGCGTGGACCTCGGGCGGCTCGGTCGGGTTCAAGGGCTCGCGCAAGTCGACCCCGTATGCGGCTCAGGTCGCTGCCGAGGAGGCCGCCCGGCGCGCCGGCGAGCACGGTATCCGCAAGCTCGACGTGATTGTCAGCGGCACCGGCTCGGGTCGGGACACCGCGGTCCGCACATTGCAGAACATGGGCATGGAGGTCACCTGGGTCAAGGACGTCACCCCGATCCCCCACAACGGCTGCCGGCCCAAGAAGCGGCGGAGGGGCTAGAGATGAGCTGCGACGTAACACCTACCGGATGCAGGCCGGCCCCTGAATCTCACCTGCGTCACCAGGCAGGTCACTGATGGCCCGATACACCGGACCAAAGTGCAAGCGCTGTCGTCGGGCGCGCACCCAGCTCTGCCAGTCGAAGCGATGCGCCGTCGAGCGACGTCCCTATCCACCGGGCGAGCACGGTCGGGGCCGCATCCGGGAGAGTGACTATCAGGTCCAGCTCCGTGAGAAGCAGAAGCTACGCGTCATGTACGGAGTGCTCGAGCGACAGTTCCGCCGTTACTACGAAGAGGCGGCTCGCCGCCCCGGGATAACTGGCGACAACATCCTCCAGATGCTGGAGCAGCGTCTCGACAACGTCGTATGGCGCTCCGGGCTGGCCGCCACCCGCCCCCAAGCCCGTCAGCTGGTCAACCACGGCCACTTCAGGGTGAACGGCAAGAAAGTCGACATTCCCTCTTATCAGGTAAGCCCGGGTGACACCATCACCATCAAGGAGCGGTCCACGGACTTGATCGTCATCCAGCACTCGGTCGACACCCAGGACCGGGTGGTCCCTGACTGGCTCGAAGTCGACCCGGGAGAACGAGAGATCGTTGTCAGTGATCGTCCCCGCAGGGATCAGATCGATACAGACATCAACGAGCAGTTGATCGTCGAGCTCTACTCGAAGTGAGGTAACCCGAGTTGTTGATTGTTCAGCGCCCCCAAATCGAAGTCGAGGAAGTCGGCGAGAATCGCGCCCGTTTCGTGGTCGAGCCGTTGGAGCCGGGATTCGGCTACACCCTCGGCAACACGATGCGCCGGACCCTCCTGTCCCGCATCCCCGGTGCCGCCATCACAACGATCCAGATCGAAGGTGTCGAGCACGAGTTCTCCACCATCCCCGGTGTGGTGGAAGATGTCGTCGACATCATCCTCAACATCAAGAGGATCGTCATCCACATGGATGGCTTCGACGAGCAGACGCTCTATCTGTCGGCCAGAGGCGCCGGTGAGGTGACCGCCAAGGACCTCAAGCTCCCCGCCGGCGTCGACGTGGTCAACCCCAACGCCCACATCGCCACCCTGAGTGCCTCCGGCCGTCTCGAGATGGAGATGACCGTCGCCCCCGGGGTCGGCTACCGCACCGCCGATGCCAACAAGGGCGGTTCGACTGCGATTGGAGTCATCCCGGTCGACTCGATCTTCTCCCCTGTTCGCAAGGTGGCCTACCGGGTGGAGAGCACCCAGGTCGGGCAGATGACCAACTACGACAAGCTGGTCCTCGACATCGAGACCAATGGTGCCATCGAGCCCAAGGACGCAGTGTCGTCGGCGGGCAAGACCCTGGGCGAGCTGATGGACATCTTCGCCGACGTCGGTCAAGGTGAAGGTCTCGAGCTCGTCGATGTGGTACCGGAGACCTCCGGCTCACCGGACCTCGAGCTGCCGATCGAGGCACTCGACCTCTCCGAGCGTCCCCGCAACTGTCTGCGGCGCGCCCAGATCAAGACGGTGGGTGAGCTGGTCGAGCGGACTTCGGACGACCTGCTCAACATCACCAACTTCGGTCAGAAGAGCCTCGATGAGGTGATCGCCAAGCTCGACGAGCTGGGTCTGAGCCTCGCCGACTCCCCCAGTGGGAGTGGTGGCTGATGCCCCGGCCCCGCAAGGGCCCCCGCTTTGGTGGGTCCCCGGCTCACAGCAAGCTGATGATGGCCAACCTGGCCACTGATCTGTTCATGCACGAGAAGGTGACTACCACCGAGGCGAAGGCCAAGGCGCTCCGGCCACTTGCCGAGAAGCTGATCACCAAGGCGCGTAAGGGCGATCTGCACGCCCGTCGCATCGTCATGAAGACGATCACCGACAAGGCGGCAGTGGCCAAGCTGTTCGAGGACGTTGCTCCCCGCTACGAGGACCGCGCCGGGGGATACACCCGCATCACCAAACTCGGTCCCCGTCGTGGCGACGGCGCCGAGGAAGCGATCATCGAACTGGTCTGAACGGGCCCGGCCAGCCACCAGACGCTCTTCCTCATTTGGAGATCATGCCGAGCAGGATCGCCACCAAGACCAGGCTGACCCCTAGGAGCATCACGTGTGCCGGGGTGAGCCTCCCGGGGAGCCAACGCGATGCCAGCATCCCGTCGGTGTAGACCACGCCGCCGAGGACGATCACCGCCAGTCCTAACACCAGGGTGACGGTGGACGCCGCTCCGGGGAAGGCAATCATCAGGGCGAAGAGGACCAAGACGCCGAGGAACATCCCCCGGCTGAAAACCCAATCGGGCAGATAAGCCCCCAGCTTCTTGTGGCCTTTGTCAAGGACGCGGTCGACGAGGGTGATCATTCCCCTGCGGGCACCACGGCCGCTTTTCCTGGCGGGCTTGGCCACCGGCTCAGGACGATCCTTCCGAGTGCCGCGCTTCTTCTTCGGAACCGTCTCCACGTCGGTGGTGGACGGTCGCATTACGGTGGCAGAGATGGCCACGGGTCGGGCCGGATGGACCGGTGGAGACTCGGTCTTTGCAAGGGCCATCCTCTTCGTCGTGTCCGATCGCCGACTCTTCCGCCTGGGGAAGTGCTTCCGACCGTTTTTGAGCGCTCTGGTGAATGAGTCGACGTCTCGCAGCTCGATGAGGATCTGATCGCCCTCGGCAGCCAGCCGGTACCCGGTGGGAATGGGCTCGAGGTGGATCTCGGTCAGTGACCAGTTTCCGATCTCGGTGCCGGCAGCCGTGATGCTCAGCCGCCCATCGGAGAGCTCGATGGTGGCGGGCAGCGCCCTGACGTCCCCGATTGAGCGCAGAGAAGCAGTGAATGTCCCCATTCCCGCTTCTATCGGTCAGAAACCCAGGTGACTTATGCGATTTAGCTGAATGATGTGAACGTGATCGTCCCCACGATCAGGAGTACCAGGACGATGACTGCGATGCCCAACAGCACGGTGCCGATAATGCCAAGGATCCGGCCGGCGTTGGCCGTCCCGCGGTTCTCCGGGGGACGACGTCCGGCATCGATGGCGGCGAGCTCTTTGTTCCCCATGCTCCAGGCAAACGGGCCGAGGAAGCTGCAGATGACGATCCCGAGAATTCCCAGGACGAGAACCGTCGTGGCTTGGCTGGCTTCGGGATAGGCACCGGAGTCGGAAGGGAAGTTTGGCTGTGACATCGGCGGTGAGTATCGCAGATCCGACAGGCCCTTGGGCGGAGGTAGCCTGTCTCCACCGTGATACAGGCCCAGTACCTCGAGTTCGACCGGGCTGATTGGGCCAGCTTGCGTGGCCGCACCCCTCTGACTTTGACCGAAGCGGAGGTGGAGAAGCTGAGCGGCATCAACGTCAACCTCGACATCGACATGGTCGAGGAGACCTTCCTCCCCCTGTCACGTCTTCTCAACCTCTATGTCCAGGGCAGTCAGCTTCTCTCATCGGTCACCGACACCTTCTTGGGCACCCCGCCCCTGCCTCGGCCATTCGTGATCGGCGTCGGCGGGTCCGTCGCGGTGGGCAAGTCGACGATTGCCAGGGTGCTCGAGGCGCTGCTGGCGAGATGGCCACATCATCCCAGTGTCGATCTGATCACCACCGACGGGTTTCTCTTTCCCAATGCCGTCCTCGAAGAACGGGGCCTGATGGAGCGTAAGGGATTCCCCGAGAGCTACGACCGGGCAGCTCTTCTCCGGTTCGTGGCCCGGGCCAAGGCAGGTGAGGAACATCTGGAGATCCCGGTTTACTCCCACATCCGCTACGACATCGTGGAGGGGGAGACTCGAATGGTGAGCCGGCCAGACATCCTCATCGTCGAAGGCTTGAACGTCCTACAGGCGAGGGACAGCGGAGCGTTCGTCTCCGACTACTTCGACTTCTCCATATTCGTCGACGCCGACCTCGATGACATCAAGAGCTGGTACGTCGGGAGGTTCCTCACCCTGAAAGAGACAGCCTTCACCCAGCCGGACGCCTTCTTCCACCGCTATGCCGAGATCTCCAACGAAGAGGCGGTGGCGGTGGCGGAGAGGATTTGGGAGGAGATCAACGAGGTGAACCTGATCGAGAACATCCTGCCGACCCGCGACCGCGCCTCGCTGATCCTGGAGAAGGCGTCGGACCATTCTGTTAGGCGGGTGCGTTTGCGGCGTTGACCCCCGGACTTCGTAGAGATTCCGGGGACGCCTTTCAGCTCGATTAGCCCACAATCGTCGAAGTCCATGTCGGATGTCGGCTGGTTACCCTGCACGTTCGTGAAGATGTTCACCCGGGCGGGACGAGCCGCCCTATTCGACCGAAAGGCATTCACCGAGGCGTTCTTCGACGACGAAGCGATGGCCGACGGCGCCATCGTCGTGGCCGTCGTCGGCGCTCTCACCTACCTGGGCGCCCTGGCGAGGTTCGCCGTCCTCGACGCATTCGACGTCGCCACCCTGTTTCAAGTTCTCATTGCGTCGGTGGCGTCATGGTTGATCCTGGGTTTCGCTACCTGGTTTGCCGCCACCCGGCTCTTCAAGGCTTCCAGCCGGCCCCAGACTCTCGTGGCGATGCACGGTCTCGCCCCGCTCCCCCTGCTCCTCGAAGCGCTCGGCTCGCCAATCTCTTGGATCGGACTGGTTTGGTATCTGGCGGTTCTGGTAGTGGCCACCAAGGAGGGGACCGACCTCCCCTACAAGCACGCCGGTGTGGCGGTGCTGATCGGGTTCGTCGCAGCCGCCATCGTCCGGGCGCTGCTCCGGGTGCCCTTCGCCCTGTTTGGCGGGACCCTCTTCTGAGCGTGCCGGTCTACCGGTTGAACATCGCCTATGACGGGTCGGGGTTTCGCGGCTATGCCAAGCAAACCGGTATTCGCACGGTCCAGGGAGAGCTCGAGTCCGCTCTGACCACCTATCTGAAAGAGCCGGTGGCTACTTCGGTGGCGGGACGGACCGACTCGGGAGTGCACGCTCGTGGCCAGGTGGTGTCCTTCGAAACCGAGGCCGGGATCGATCTGGAGAGGTTCAGGCGCGCCCTCAACGGGATCGTCGGCCCTGAGGTGTCGGTACGTGAGGCGTCGGTGGCGGCAGACGACTTCAATGCCAGGTTCTCGGCGACCTGGCGGCGTTACCGCTACCTCATCGACATCGGATCCGCACCCGACCCGCTACGACGTCATGTCGCCTGGCATGTGGATCGTGGGCTCGACGTGGAGACGATGCGGGCCACCTCGACCGTCTTGCTGGGGGAGCACGACTTCAGCTCTTTTTGTCGGTCGACCGATGCCCGAAGCAACATACGCAACCTCACCGAGCTCTCTCTGGTCGACGCCGACGGGTTTCTCGAAGTCTGGGCACAGGCCAACGCCTTCTGTCATCAGATGGTTCGCTCGCTGGTCGGCTACCTATATGACGTGGGCAGAGGGTTCTCCGACCCCAGTGCGGCGGGAGAGGTGCTCGCCGCCAGTGACCGTTCGATGGTGGCCACCGTGGCCCCCGCCCACGGTCTCACCCTTTGGGAAGTGGGTTACCGCTGACGTGGGGGACGGTCTTGCCGGTCTTGCCGGTCTTGCCGGTCTTGCGAACTTAGGGCTGCTGACTTCGCTGGGCGGGGGGTGGGAACCCAGGGTCACCACGGGGGCGACCGGCTTCATCGCCGGGGCTGGCGGGGGCGCCATCGATCCGATTGGCCTAGCAGCGGCTGGTCGAATAACATGTCCACTGCTTCCCACGGAAGCCGTTTCCCCAAACGCTCCCCGTGCTTCAGCGTGCGAGGACTTCCAAGATGACCATCAACAAGACCTACTCGCCCAAACCGCGCGACATCGAGCGCGCCTGGCATCTCGTCGATGCCACCGCGCTTCCGCTCGGCCGGCTGGCGTCTGAGATCGCCCAGGTGCTGCGGGGCAAGCACAAGCCGACCTATGCGCCCCATCTCGACACCGGCGATTTCGTCGTGGTCGTCAACGCCGAGAAGGTGGCGGTGACATCCGACAAGAGCCAGTCCAAGATCTACTACCGCCACTCGGGCTACCCGGGCGGGATCAAGGCGGAGACCTTCGAGTCGCTGTTGGAGCGACGTCCTGAAGCCGTCATCGAGCGAGCCGTGCGGGGGATGCTGCCCAAGAACAAGCTCGGGCGGCAGATGGCCAGGAAACTCAAGGTCTACGCAGGGAGCGAGCACCCGCACACTGCGCAAGGCCCCCAACCTCTAGAACTGAACATCCGTAAGGTGGAGGACTGATGACCAAGCCACTCGTCCAGACGACCGGCCGTCGCAAGGAGTCGGTAGCCAGAGTCCGGTTCCAGGACGGCTCGGGCCAGGTGACGCTCAATGGCAAGCCGCTCGAGGCTTACTTCCCGACCATGGCGACCCGCATGCGGGTGATGGAGCCCTTCAGCCTCACCCAGACCCAGGGCCGCTACGACATAGACGCCACTCTCGGCGGTGGCGGCACCACCGGTCAGGCCGACGCCCTTCGTCTCGGGATCTCCCGCGGGCTCGTCGAACTCGATCCCGAGCTTCGCCCGGTCCTCAAGAAGGCGGGAATGCTCACCCGCGACTCCCGGGTCGTGGAGAGCAAGAAATACGGGCTGCGCAAGGCCCGTCGCGCCCCGCAGTACACCAAGCGCTAGCAAAGTGGCCCGCCACTGATGGACCTTCGTCGTCTACTGGACGATGGGAAGCCCATCTTCGGGACCGACGGCGTCCGCGGCGCCGCCGGGTCCGAGCTCAGCGCAGAACTCGCCATGGACATCGGTCGCGCCGCAGGCTCATATCTGCGTGGTGGGCCCGTTGTGGTCGGACAGGACACCCGTCGATCCAGCTCGATGTTGTCGGCCGCACTGCAGGCGGGATTCCACTCGGCCGGCATCGACACCGTAGACGTCGGAGTGCTCCCCAGCGGGGGTATCTCTTATCTGGCCTCGAGCGGCGATGCGACGATGGGCGCCATCGTCTCGGCCTCGCACAACCCCGCAGACGACAACGGGATCAAGCTGCTGGCCGCCCGGGGGACCAAGCTCCCCGATGAAGTGGAGCGGGAGCTGGAGGAGCGGATGCGCGCTTCTGGCCGGAGTGTGGCGGTCGGCTCGGCGATCGGGTACCGCCGGGAGGATGGTCAGGGGTATTACAGCTATCTCGACCACCTCATCGCCTCCTCTCGCTATTCGCTGAACGGTCTCGAGTTGGCAGTCGACTGCGCCAACGGCTCGGCGTACAAAGCGGCACCGGAGCTGTTCGAGCGTCTCAACGCAAGTGCGAAAGTGTTTAACGCCGAGCCGAATGGGGGGAACATCAATGACGGATGTGGGGCGACCTCTCCCGAGTTCATCGCCAAGAACGCCGGTGGTCGGATCGGTCTCGCCTTCGACGGTGACGCCGATCGTCTGATCGCGATCGACGAGGACGGGAAGGTGGCCAATGGCGATGTGATCATGGCGATCATCGCCCGTCACCTGAAGGAACAGGGGAGGCTGAAGAAGAATCTGGTCGTCGCCACCGTGATGTCCAACCTCGGTTTTCGCAAGGCGATGTTCGAGGCGGACATCGAGGTGGTCGAAACCCCGGTCGGAGACCGCTATGTGATGGAAGCCCTCATCGAGCGCAAGGCCCTGTTGGGTGGAGAGCAGTCGGGCCACATCATCTTCGCCGATGTGGCGCAGACCGGCGACGGTCTGCTCACCGCGGTGCAGCTCCTCAACGTGGTGGCGGGCACCGGCAAACAGCTTCGCCAGCTCCGCGCAGAAGCGATCACCGAGTTTCCCCAGATCCTGGTCAACGTGCCTGTCGACAGAGGGGTCGATCTCGCCACCCTCGACTCACTTTGGGACGAGGTCGGCGCCATCGAGGACGAGCTGGGCGACGATGGCCGGGTCCTAGTTCGCCCGTCGGGAACCGAGCCCTTGGTCCGGATCATGGTCGAGGCCCCTTCCAAAGAGCTGGCCGGCAGGTACGCTGACCGTCTGGTCGCAGCCACCCAGGACGCGATCACCAAGGAGTGAGTAGCGGACGAACAGCGTGACGGACAAGACATAGCGCCTGGCCTCAATCAGCTTGAGGTGACGAGGAGGAAGGTCATCGAAGAATTCGGCGGATGCCTTCCCGGCCAGCCAAGGTCGACATGCGCGGGTGTAAAACCCGGGAGCGATCCCGGAACAGAGACCCGCTCACCTGGCACCGACCTCCGCGTCGGTCACCGTCGCACGCGTTCTCTTCCCTGCTCCGGAAAGGAATGGCCATGTGCGGAATCGTTGGATATGTGGGGCCCCGGGCTGTAGTCGACGTGCTCGTCCCCGGTCTGGCCCATCTCGAGTACCGGGGATACGACTCGGCGGGTATCGCGCTCAACCGGGGAGACTCGATCGAGGTGATCAAGACGGCGGGGAGGATCGCCGACCTGGAGGCATTGGTCGGCAAGGCGGGCGGTCTCGATGCGATCTCGGGGATCGGCCACACCAGGTGGGCGACTCATGGCGCCCCCAACACGGTCAATGCCCACCCGCATACCGACCACTCCGGTGATGTGGTCGTGGTCCACAACGGGATAATCGAGAACTGGGCCCAACTCAAACAGAAGCTGATCGACTCGGGCCACGTCTTCAAGAGTGACACCGACACCGAGGTGGTGGCGCACATGATCGGTGACCTCTCCGACCTGCCGCTCGTCGAGGCGGTGCGCGAGGTGATGAATCAGGCCGAAGGCGCACTCGCCCTGGCGGTGATGCGGAGGTCCGACCCGGAGCTGGTCGTCGGCGCCCGTCGCGGCTCGCCGTTGGTGGTCGGTCGGGGGGACGGCGAGAACTTCCTCGCCTCCGACATCCCGGCCTTCCTCGAGCACACCAAGGAGATGGTGATCATCGACGACGATCGGGTGGTCGAGATGCGCCCGATGTCGGTGACCCTGTTCGACCTCGAAGGCAACGAGATCGAGCCCGAGCATCGCAAGATCGAGTGGGATTTCGAGGCGGCCGAGAAGGGCGGATTCCCCACGTTCATGCTTAAAGAGATCCACGAGCAACCCCATGCCATCGCCAACACCCTCGCCGGCAGAGTGTCCGAGACGGGGCGGGTAGTCCTCAACGAGCTGGAGATGGACAATGCCCTGCTGCGCGCCATCGACAAGGTGTTCGTCGTGGCCTGTGGGACGTCGTACCACGCGGCGATGACGGCCAAGTACGCCATAGAGAGATGGACCCGGCTTCCCGTCGAGATCGACATCGCCTCGGAGTTCCGCTACCGGGATCCCGTCCTCGATGCGCGTTCACTGGTCATCGGCATCAGCCAGTCGGGGGAGACCATCGACACCCTGGCTGCGGTTCGCTACGCCAAGGCCCAAGGAGCGAATTTGATCGGGGTGAGCAACGTCATCGACTCGGCGCTCGCCCGGGAGTCGCACGCCGTTCTCTACACCCGGGCCGGGCTGGAGATCGGGGTTGCCGCCACCAAGACCTTCACCACCCAACTGGTTGCCATGCAGTTGCTCGGCCTCTACCTGGCCCAGGTCCGGGGCACGCTCGACCCGGGCAAGATCGAGTTGTTGGTGACGGATCTGAAGAAGCTCCCCGCACAGGTCGAGCAGGTGCTGGCAACGTCGGAGGAGATCGAGATGCTCGCCAAGGAGTGGGCCGACGTCCGCGACTACTTCTTCCTCGGCCGCTCCGGTGACTTCCCGGTGGCGATGGAGGGGGCGTTGAAGCTCAAGGAGATCGCCTACGTGCGTGCCGAGGGTTACGCCGCCGGTGAGATGAAACACGGCCCCATCGCCCTGGTCGAGGAGGGGGTGATCATCGTCGGGGTGGTCACCGACAGCCATGTGCGATCGAAGACCCTCTCCAACATGGAAGAGATGAAGGCTCGGGGCGGGACCATCGTCTTGGTGGCCGAGGAGGGTGACGATGTCGGCGAGGTGGCCGATCACGTGATCAGGGTGCCGGCCGGGCCGGACCTGCTCTGCACGGTGACCGCGGTGGTGCCGCTGCAACTGCTGGCCTATCACATCGCCACTGCGCGAGGGCTCGATGTGGACAAACCGAGGAACCTGGCCAAGACGGTGACGGTGGAGTAGGAGCTACCTCAACGTGGATGAGAGCATCACGGCGGCATCGAGTGGGTGGTCGTAGTCCAGCTTCCACACCCTGAGCTCGCGAGCCACCGAGGTGCTGAGTTGAAAGGCACGCTCGGGATCGCGGTAATGGTTGAACGAGAGCCTGATCAGCGCGGCCACTGCCTGGGATCGGGGGAGGGGGTGCAGACCGGTCTTGTCGTGGCCGTACTCGGCGAGCACCAGGTCGGTCAGTCGTCCCTCGCCTGCGAAGAACCCCCCGCCGAGTTGGTCGGGGGTGACCAGTCTCTCGGCTCCGTCCGATTTCAGCCCGAGCGAGCCCGCGCTCCACTGGGACAGGGCAAACGGCTTCGGGTAGCCAACCACCGCACCGGAGTCGGCGATCACCAGAGCTTCATCGGAGAGATAGCCGAATCCGGCTCTCACCAGTGCGGCGGTGAGGGTGCTCTTTCCGCCACCCGACTCGGCAGGAAGGGCGAGGATCCCACCATCCCATCCGACCACTCCGGCGTGGACGGCGAAGGTGTCACAGGCGGAGATCACCGCGTTGTTGACACCGGCGACCAGGGCGGTGAGAGCCGACCCGGCATCGGAGTCGATCGCCAGCTTGCGACAGTCGTGATAGACGCTGAAGCCACTTTCACCGCCACTGGCTACCTGGATGATGTTCCGGGCCCGCGCCGGGAGATCGCTGCTCTCGAAACCGGCATAGAGCCGATCGATCTCCTCGGCCAGTGACTGCGACTGGGTGAGAACGCGAAAGACGGTCCCGAGGAAGTCAAAGCGCCGATCCGTGACCCAGACCAGGTCACCGAGGTCGTGTCGTCACCCGGGACGGGGGGTGATCCTCATCCGGTGAGCAGGCCGGACTCGTAGAGCCGGTCGATGGTCGAGGAGACGTCGTCTCGGATCTCATCCTCGTCCACGTCGTAGCTGGCGGCGAGCAGCTTGGTGATCTCCTCGGCGGTGTGCTCACCGTCGCAGAGCAGCCAGACGTCGCTTGCCGTGCCGTTCAATATCGTCACCTGTTCCGTCGCCGGGTTGTACAGGCTCACCTCCCCGTCGAGCTCGGTCTCGAGAACCTGTTGCACGGGTGGCCCCACCCTGTTGTCACCACTCAATGTCCGCCCCCATTTGCCTACGTGAATACGATCATCGTCGTACAGACGGGTGACCGAGGACCGCATAGAGTAGTCAGTCAGGTCCGGGCGTGGAGCCGCCACGTCCTGGTGCCATGACATGGGAGGAACAGTGGGCGAAGAAGTCAACCAGGGTATAACGAGACGAGACCTCTTGCGGAGAGGCGCCGTGCTCGGTGGTGCGGTGGTGTGGACCACACCGGTAGTTCAGACATTGGGGATGGGCCGGGCCTTTGCCCAGACCGCCAGTCCCACCGGCGGCAGGGACATCTCTTATATCGGCATCAACGTCGAGGGCTGTGACGTCAACGGAGCTCCATTCTTCGCCAAGTGGGAAGACGGAGCTTGGGAGGACTCTCCAGGGGCCGCCCCTGAGTGCGCCGACAAAGAGGACCTTCCCCCTGGGGTCGACGGGGCCGGCAAGGGCTTCGTCGTCTCGCCGGGCCCGACCGCGGCGTGCAAGGAGTTGTTCGTTCCCGCCGAGTACGCGAGTTGTGAGGTGACGGTGTGGGTCAAGGCCGGATCGGATTCTTCGACGTCCGAACCGTGTAACACCTACACCAACGCCCAGCTCAACTTTGGCGGCACCACCACCGTCTGCAGCGCGGCCGTTTAGTAGACCAGACCGAGCGATTCGAGATTCTCGACCGTTTGGTCGACATCCCGGATCGCCTGGTCGAGGCTGATCCCCGTCAGTTCGGCGATGGCGCTCGCCATCTCTCGAGTTGTCGTCGATCCGTCGCACAACTCCCAGATGGCGCGCGCCGACTCGTTGACCAGGTGGACCTGATCCGTCTCCGGGTCGAAGATGGCCCACCCTTCAGGCCCTGTTGCGCCGGTGAGCTCACCTCGGCGGGTCGGCGTGGCGGTCATCGATCTGTCTCCTCGGGGGTTTCGCGGTCTGTAGGAATGGTGGAGCGGGTAGCGATCAACTCGGCTTGAGAGTGAACGCCCAGCTTTTTGTACACCCTTTGGAGGTGAGTCCGAGCCGTCGCCGGGCTGATGAACAGCCGCTCCCCGATCTCCTCCTTACGGGCGCCTGACGCGGCCAGCTCGTACACGTCCCGCTCGCGGTCCGTCAGCTCTTTCAGTTTCTCGTCGAGGGTATCGGCACGGCGTCGCCGGTCGACCACATGCCGGAGCAGCGTCCCGAGCAGGTCGGGGGCTATCACCGAGCCTCCCATCAGGATGAGCCCCATCGCCTCCTGGACTTCCTCCAAAGACGTATCGCGAGGCAAGAACCCACGGACGCCGGCGTCGACGGCCGCCAAGAGATGGGCCTCGTCGCCGATGACGAGGGTGGGCGTCTCGTCTGCCACCCGAGCAAGCAGCGGGAAAGGTATGTCACCGTCGAAACGCCAAACAGCGAGATCGACAGGGCCCAATTCGGCCGTTGGACGATCCTGGATCGACACCTCCGCGCCGCCCTCGAACACCGCAGCCACGGCATGATTGAACCCCCGGTTCTCGCCGAGGAGCACGACTCGCTTGCGGTGATTGGCCACACTCTTAGTCTGGCACCCCCGTGAGATGGCATCGATGAAACACCAACCATGGCGAGGTGGAGACGCCTTGACGAGAGCCCTGATCCGGCTGGCTTCCGGCGGCGGGCTGCCGTCGAACACGTCGGTCAATGGGGGACTCGTTGAGCTGGCTCGTCGCCACGGCCTGATCGGTGTGTTGGCTGGTGAGATCGGCCACGACCTCGTGAAGGCGATCCATGTGCGGCAAATGACCCGGGAATCAGTGATGATCGATCACCTCAGGAGATTGCTGACCGAGTTGGACGCCGCGGGTATCAGAACGGCAGTCGTCAAGGGCCCGATGGTGGCTCAGAAGTACCCCTCACCCGGTCTGCGCTCGTTCTCCGACATCGATCTCCTCGTAGAGGACCATCGGTTGGAGTCGGCCCTCGAGGTGATTGCCGCCGATGAAGCCGTTGCCGAGATCCCTGAGAGACGTCCCAAGGCCTCGAAGCGGGACGTGGTGATCGGCGACCGGAGCGGGGTGAGATTCAACACCGACCTCCATTGGGACCTCTTCTCGTATAGCCAGTTTCGAGGAGCCGCGGTCGGGGCGACCCGTGACGCGTGGGAAAGGGCGGTGTTGGCACACTCCGAAGTCTTTGGCCCGCATTGGGTCTTGCCAGAGGCTCACAATGTCGCTTTCTTGGCCACTCACGCGGTGTTGGATCACCGGTTCCGCCTCATCCTGTTCCGTGATCTCGTGGAGACCGCAAGACATGGGCTCGATTGGGATGACCTGAGCGGGGTATCTCATCGCTGGGGGTTGCGGTCCACCACGTATCTGGCGCTGTGGATCGCCCGGGGCGCCACTGGGGCCGCAGTGCCGGAGGACTTCCTGGAAGCCGTCAGACCGTCGTCGGCGGCCTTGACCTACCTCGAGCGCGCCATCCCACGTCTCGATCTGGCGCGCTTCGATGGACACACCGCGCATCCGGTGAACCTCGCTTCGGTCTTGCTCAATGACTCCCGCGCGGACCGAGTGTCACTGTTGATGAGGGCTCCGATCGCGTTCCCCGGTTGGAAACGTCGGGTCACCGAGCCGGAGGAGCCGAGGCACACACCGAGGACCCTGATCGTCGTGTCGACGGATCGTCGCAGGGGTGCCGAGGTCTTCAGCGAGCGGCTGAGGGACGGTCTCGGCAAGCGTGGGTGGGTGGTCGACGCGGTGAGCTTGAGGGGAACGGGCTCGGAGCCGCGTGCGGACGTGGAAGCCTTGACCTTGGAAGACGAGGGATCGGGAGGCAGGTTCGAGTGGACATTGGTCCGGGCCCTGCGGCGCAAGATACGGACCTACCGACCTGAGCTGATCATTGCCAACGGCGGTGCAACACTCCGATACTCGCTGGCGGCGAGGCTCGGGATGGGAATCGACCTCGCCTACATAGGGATCGGTGAACCGCAGTATTGGATCCGGTCCAAACCGTCCCGATGGGCAAATCGGATGATGCTCCGGCTGACCGACCTGGTGCTCGCGGTTTCGGAGACGACCAGACGGCAGCTCGTCGCCCTCGAGCCGAGCGTGGCGGACAAGTCGTTCACCGTCTTCACGGGGATCGGCAGGAGCAGTATCGACATGCGGGGCCGCGACCCTTCGGGGCCTCTGAGGGTGGTGATGGTGGGCAGCCTCACCTCGGAGAAGGATCCCTCGCTGGCCCTCCGGGCGGTGGCGGCCGTCGAGGCTGCTCGATTGAGGTTCGTGGGGGATGGCCCCTTGGCCGCGTCGCTGGGACGAGAGAGCGATGATCTGGGAATGGCTGATCGCGTCGACTTCGTCGGGTCGGTGGAAGACGTGAGCGCGCACCTCGAGTGGGCCCATGTGCTGATCTTGACTTCGCTGACCGAAGGGCTCCCGGGGGCGATCCTGGAGGCGAGTGCCGCCGGTCTTCCTGTGGTGGCGGTAGACGTCGGCGGGGTGAGGGAGGCCGTGCTCGACGGTGAGACCGGCTTCGTGACGGGACGGGAGGTCTGGGAGCTGGTGGATCGGCTGAGACGTCTGGACGAGGACCGGGGTCTGCTTCGCAAGATGGGCGAGGAGGGTAGGCGATACGTGGCCGATAACTTCTTGATCGACGATGTGGTGGCGCGCTATCACTCCGTGTTGAAGAGCCGTCCGAAGTGAGAATCGCGCATCTGACGACTGTGGATCTGAGTCTCCGCTACTTGATCCTTCCCCAGCTGGAGGCGGCAGCCAGGTTGGGTGAGTCGTTCGGGATCAGCGCCCCTGGTCCGTATGTCACTGAGATCGAGAAGAGAGGCATCCGTCATGTCCCCCTCCACTCCTCGACGAGGGGAGTCAATGTGATCGGAGACCTGAAGGCGATGAGACAGTTCTGGAAGGCCCTGCGGACCATCCGGCCGGACATCGTTCACACTCACAATCCCAAGCCCGGTGTCTACGGGCGGGTCCTCTCCAGGCTCGCGGGGGTGCCCATAGTGGTCAACACGGTCCACGGCCTCTACGCCACGGCCGACTCCCCGTTGCTGAAACGTCTCGTCGTCTACGGACTCGAGGCGATCGCCTCCAGGTTCTCTGACGCAGAGCTCATCCAGAACCCCGAGGATCTGGACCTGTTGCGACGACGTCGAATCGTGCCTGTCTCCAAGCTCCGACTGTTGGGGAATGGTGTCGACTTGCAGCGCTTCAACCCGGATCGTGTCGAAGACCGGAGGTCAGGAGCACGTCGGGAGCTGGGTCTCGAAGCCGGCGACGTCGCCGTCGGGATGGTTGGTCGTCTGGTAGCGGAGAAGGGCTTTCCCGAGTTGATCGAGGCGGCTCGGATGCTGGGCCCTGGGATCCGGGTGCTGGTCGCCGGGCCCAACGACCCGGCGAAGGACGACGCCATCTCGCCGGGGCTTCTCGAGAAAGGTCGCGTCGCCGGGGTCAGCTTCGTGGGCATGAGGGAAGACATAGACGTCTTCTATTCCGCACTCGATTTGTTCGTTCTGCCCAGTCACCGGGAAGGTTTCCCACGTGCCGCGATGGAAGCCGCAGCGAGCGGTCTTCCATTGGTGTTGACCGACATCCGCGGTTGTCGTCAGGTGGTCGAGGACGGGGTCAACGGGCTGCTGGTCGCGGTCAAGGCTCCCGAGCAGTTGGCTGCGGCGATCGCTGCATTGGCGGGGGACACCGAACTGAGACAGAGAATGGGCATGGCCTCCGCAGAGCGGGCACGGTCTCAGTTCGACGAGAATCGTGTGGTGGACATCGTCATGAGCACCTACGCCGACATCGCCCGGGAGAAAGGACTCTCCTGGAAACTCGCTTCCTCGGCAGGAGGCGACGTCATAATCCGACAGGCCGGGGCCACAGACGCACGGGCGATCGCCCGGCTGCACGGCGAGATGATCGACACCGGGTTTCTCTCAACCCTCGGTCCGTCGTTTCTCGAGTTGCTCTATCGAGCCCTGATAACCAGTGCTCGTGGCACGGTCATCGTGGTCGAGGACGATGGGAGCGTCATCGGTTTCGTCGCAGGGGTCGACGACACCGGCTTGTTCTACAGGGAGTTTCTGAGAGCGAATCTGATCAGAGCGGGAATTCGCGTTGTCCCTGCTCTCCTACGTCCCGGTACCTGGCGACGAGTCTGGGAGACACTGCGTTATGGGACCTCACGAGAGGATGGGGTCGGCCCCGAGCTGTTGTCCATGGCGGTGGCGCCCCTGATGAAGAGACGGGGTCTGGGAACCCGTCTGGTGGGCGCCCTCCAGGACTCAGCGACATCGAAGGGGCTGAGGGCGATGAAGGTGGTCGTTGGCTCGAGCAATCACCCCGCGATCGGCCTCTACGAGAGCTGTGGGTTCGGTGACCGTCATGCCATCGAAGTGCACTCAGGAGAGAAGTCATTGGAGTTAGTGTGGCGCTCACCGGGTTCCTAGCGGCTGTGGCCGCCTCGCTGCTCGTGGGCGGGGTGGTCTATCTGTGGGGCCACCGGATAGGTCTGGTCGACCGTCCTGACGGCTCTCTGAAGACCCACGCAGATCCGGTGGTGCCTCTGGGCGGAGCTGCGATCTTGGTCGGCCTCCACGTCGGTCTGGCGGTGGCCGATGCGTTCGACCCGGCATTATTGGTGGCGACAGTCTTGGTTTGGGCTCTCGGGCTCGTCGACGACGTTCGTGGCCTCGGCCCGGGTGTGCGGCTGGTGGGCGCCGGTGTGGCCGGTCTCGCGCTGGCACTCATGTCGGACCTGCCGGAAGGTTTTGTCTTCGTCCTGATGTGGACTCTGGCCACCGTCGTCGTCGTGAATGCCGTCAACCTCCTCGACGGGATCGACGGTCTCGCCGCCACCGTCTCCATCGTGTCGCTGGGGGGTCTGTGGTGGTTTGGCATTGCCCAGGGCGTGGTCGGCCCCCACTTCTACCTGGTGTCCATCGGAGCGGTCCTGGGGCTGATCTATTGGAACTGGCACCCCGCCCGGCTCTTCCTCGGCGACAACGGCGCCTACGTCCTGGGAGTCGTCTTGACCTGGGCGGCGCTGCGAGCAAGCCCCGACGGAACGGCCGGCCTCGTCGCTCTGGCGATCATCGGCGTGCCTCTCCTCGACATGGCGGTGTCGGTTGCTCGCCGCTTGACAGTAAGGGCCCCTTTGGTGTCAGGGGACCGGGACCACAGCTATGACCGGCTGATGAGATCGCGCGTCAGCGTCGAGGTCGTGGTGCTGATCTTCGTCGCAGCGCAGGCGATCTGGTCGGCTGTCTTACTGACCGGCTCGATCGTCGCAAACGACCTGGCAGCTCTGATTCTTGCTCTCGTCCTCGGTCTGGTCGTGGTGGGGATGGTCACCTTCACACAGGGACCTTCGACGGCGGCTTGAAGGCGGGTATCTCAGGTCTGACCATCGGTTTCTCTTCCCAACCCATCGCGACCAACAGACAGAGGAAAAAGGCGAGCACTTGGCCTCGCTGTCGGGCGATGATCCCGAGATTGCGCACCACGCTGAAGGCGATGGAGTAAGCGATCACATAGAAGGTGCAGAACACCAGGTAGCCGCTCCGTCGCCACTGTCGCCAGTTGCGGAGGATCGTGGGAAGCCTCCAGATGGTGAGACCGAGCACGAGGGTGGTCTCTGCCGCGGCGAAGAAGTGTTGCAACTCGGAGGCCTCAGAGGCGAAGGGCCGGAACAGGACGAGGGCGATCGCCCCCGGCACATCTGCTGGCGACGCCACCGCTCCACCGCCTGCCACCGTCCCCGACTCGGAGGTGCGTCTCACCACGTCGGAGGTGAAGCCGCTGAGTCCCTCCTCCCCGGTGAGATCGACCCCGAAGATGTCCGGGAATCGGGCACGCACGAAAGCGGCGGCCACCAGGGCGACGCCGACGAAGATCAAACGCCGCACCCTGGCGAGGCGGTCCACATCCCCCGGTAGGCGCGCCACCACTCCGGCGGCGACGAGACCGACGACCACCAAGCCGGCGACGTGGATTCTGATGAATCCGAGAATGCCGAGAAAGAGGGCGAGGCCCAGGATCCATCGCAGCTCGAAGGCTCTGACGGCCCGTGCCGCGAAGTAGGCACAACCGCCCATTGCAGACACGATGAGCGCGTCTTTGCCGATACTGGAGGGCCAGAAGGAGTAGGTGGGGAGCAGGAAGATGAGCAATGCATAAGGCTTGAGCTGATGCGGCTTGGCCCACCGACGGAACCCGGCATAGAGCATGAGTTGACCGAAGTACGCCAGAATCGAGAACATCACGAACCCACCGAGCAGGTCGGGGGTGAAGATGGCGAACATGCCCCCGGTGATCGCCTCCACCACCTGGGTGCCGAATGCGCCCGATCCGGTCAGCGGCGGGACCTGCCCGTCACGCCATTGCAGCGCCAGCTCGCTCCCCACCCGGTAATACCGGTAGGAGTCACCTGCCTCATAGAAGACCGCCACCATCCAATAGCGAGCAATGGTCCCAGCCAGCTTGGCCAGAAACCCCAAGACCACCCATTTCGGCAACCAGGCTGCGTCGGCATCGGTGCGCATCGCCCAGCCGATTCCGCCGAACATCAAGACCGCGAGAATCGCCATGAAGACCACCGCTGCGCCCGAAGCGCCAAAGGCGATCAGGGTGCCAAACCCGGCTGCGGAGATCCCGGCGGCCAGCCACGAGGTGGTCTGTCGATTCAAAGCAACTCCAGGTCGCTGGTGCTCAGATCCCAAGAGGTTAGGTCGAGTGGATCGTCTTCGAGATCGGAAATGGGCATCGTCACCAGACGGAGGGCACGGACACCGGGCACAGGCAGGAGACCACCTCGGATGGCCGCCGGACGCTTGGGGGACCCAGGGGAGAACCACCCCGCCATATAGCGAGCCCTCGATGCCTTGGCGGCACGTCTCACCGGGGACGGGTGTGGGACTCCGAGAATGTCGGATGCCACCAGCTCGCTTCTCCCTCTTCTCGTCGAGGCGCGGACCACCAGGCCACTCTCGTGGCTGCCGGCGACCCATCCGTAGCTGGCCGAGGGATGCGCCTTGAACCGCCAGTCGAGATACTGTTCGCTGTGTGGAGTCCTCATGGCGCGGGCCGGCTCGCTGAGCAGTGACCTCGGAATCCGAGGGGCCGGGGCAACCTCGGGGGCGATGTCTTCGATCGATGGCGGTGCGCTGTCGGAGGGGACCGCGGCGCGCCCGATTCGAATCCGGACCTGCGCTCCGATCCAACTGACATGGTGCCAACCCATCTTCAAGTAGCCCGGCGCCGACTGTTCATTCGGGGTGTTGAACACCAGGTCGATGGCGTTGTCCCGGGCGATGTCGAGCGCATTCATCGTCAGCCGGCGAAATAGCCCCCGCCGTAGGAACCGGGGATGGGTGGCAGTGTCCACCGGACGGACGCATTTGACCACTGCGCCGGAGGGGGTCTGCAGATCCCATCTCATCAGGGCCCGCACTCCAGCAATCACACCTTGGTGGTCGGCGACGAGCACAATCGAGCGTCCAAACGGGTTCTGGTGGTGCTTCCACTCCCACAGTGATGGAGTCCGCTTGAGGAGGGGCGTCTCCCCGAGCGAGAGCTTCATTGTCTCGAGGATGCCCGGCACATCGGCTGCACCAGCTTCACGGATCTCGGGGTCACTCATGCGAGCAACCTCGAGTAGATGCTCTCATAGGATTCGACCATCGCCGCCAGACCATGCTCCCGGGCAACCAGCTTCGCTCCGGCGGCGCCCCAGGTGGGGGCGTGCCGTGAGTCGAGAGCCATGATCATCGCTTTGGCGAGCTGATCGGGGTCTGCGGCATCGACGAGCAGGCCGGTCTCTTCATGGCGGATCACCGAGGGAACCCCGCCGACGGATGTGGCCACAACCGGACGGGCAAGGGCGAGTGCCTCCAGGACCGAGAGGGGCAGCCCTTCGACGTCCGAGGGGTTGACCACCACGTCTGCAGCGGCCACGAAGTCGAGGGCATCGGAGCGTCGGCCGATAAAGCGAAGCTGCGTGTCCAAGCCCAATTCGGCTGCTCGTGCCCGGACTCGTGAGAGATCGCCGGCGTGCTTCTCCCCACCGATCGACACCACCACCACATCCGGGCGCTCTCGGGCGAGTATCGCCACCGCCTCGATCAGGTTCTCATGCCCCTTGTGGGGTCTGATGTTGCCAACGTGGACGATTAGAGGGGTCGACCTGTCGAGACCGAGCTCGCCCCGGACCGCCGCTATGGCGGAATCTGGGGGACTGGTGACCACCACGCCGTTGGGCACCACGATGGGCGTTGGGCCGGGGTAGCCGGCGAGACTGTCGGCCACGGCCTGTGACACCGCGATGACCGCATCGTTCCTGCCGTATGTCCAACGGTTCAACATCCGTGTCGGCTCCCGGTAGGAGTCGACGATGTTGTGCTCGGTGTAGATATTGACGGCTCCGGGGCCGAGGAGCCTCCCCAGGATCCCCGCCACGGGGAGATGCGCATGGATCACATGCGGGCGCCACGACTTGATGAGTCTGCGAAGCCGGGCGACCCCGGCGAGACTTTGTGGTCCACGCCAGTCGAGGCAATCGACAGGGATACCCTGATCCTCCAAGCGTGGAGCGAGTTGGTCCTTCCAGGGGAGGAAGTACGCCACTCGATAGTCGAAGGAAGCACGATCCCAGTGCTTGCCTGCGTCGGCGATCAGAGTCTCGGCGCCGCCGAGACCAAGACCCTTCACCAGGACCAGGACCCGGATCCGCTCAGGAGTCGTGGGGGACACTTCTTATCAGCTCGTCGAGGCCGTCTTCGAATTCGACCTCTGCGGCCCAGCCCAACGTCTGACGGGCCCGCTCGGCAGAGACCCGGGCCGGTGGCACATCTCCTGGGCGGGGGGGCCCGAAGCTCAACTCTGTGGGGAACCGGGACACGATGTGCTCCGCCAGCTCCTTGATGCTGACCACCTCGGGTGCGACGACATTTATCGCCAGGCCACTCAGCTCAGAGCCGGCGGCTGCCACGAAGGCACGGGCGATGTCGGAGGCGTGGGTGAACTGACGACCCTGCAACCCGTCGCCCTGGATCGTTATCGGCTCTCCGGCTCGAGCCTTGTCGAGGAAGATTCGAAAGACGGAGTTCGGTCTGAGTCCCGACCCGTAGGCCGTCCCCAGGCGGAGGGCGACTCCCTGGAGGCCTCGAAGATTGGTCGCTGCCAGCATCATGGCCTCCCCTGCCAGCTTGGTGATATTGTATGGGTGGTCCGGCTGGGTGGGATGTGCCTCGTCGACCGGCTCGTATCGAGGCTCTCCGTAGACCTCCCACGTCGAGGCATATACGACCCTGACGTCATGTCGCACTGCGGCCTCGACCACATTGGAGGTGCCGACCACGTTCACCTGGGCCGCCAGCGTCGGCTGCGCACCCGCCAGGTAGACATCTCCGATCGCACCGATGTGGGCGACGACATCGGCCGTCCCCACCTCGGCCTCGAGTGCTTCCCCTTCGAGCAGATCGCCGGTCACGGATCGGATGCCCGGCTCATCGAACGCGTCTAGATCGAACCCGGTCACCTCCCACCCTTCGTCTTTGAATCGACGGGCGACATGGCCACCGAGGAAACCAGCCGCACCTGTCACCAACACCCTCATGTCCAGCCTCCTTCGCCCCTAAGAGAACATTTCGCGACCGCCGCCACAGCAGACCGCATAACCGCACCATATCCCCTCGCCTACCCCGCATTCTGGCCTTTGTCACCCAGCGTGGCCAATTTCCACTTTCCGCGAACCCCGGTGACCTGATAGTGTTGCCGCGGGAAGAACCGGGTCAGAAGGTTCTTCGAGACGCTTTGGGAGGCGTTAAGTGTCTAGTGGGGCGACCAATGGGAATACTCTTGGGAGAGGTCAGTCGATAGCAGCCGCGGCTTCACGCGTGCGTGTCGACATCGCCTTCGCGGCGATGGACATCTTCGTCGTCGTTGCCTCCTATTCCCTCGGGCTGGGTCTCCGGTCACTGGACGAGGCCGTGGGAGACGTTCCTGGTCTGTGGGCCGACCTTCTCATCGCCATGCCCGTCATCGTGCTGGTGCATATCGTGGCCAACATCGTGGCCGGCGCCTACGGGCACGTCTGGGAGCATGCCAGCACCAACGAGGCGCTACGCGTCGTCCTGGCGAATGGCTTCGCAGTGGCCATCGTCTTCAGTCTCAACCTGTTGATGCGCATCCTGGACGACGGCCTGGAAGACGAGTTCGTCGTCCCTCTCACTGCCATCGTCATCGGGGGATTGGTGTCGCTGCTCGCCATGGGCATGGTGCGTTTCCGCTCGCGTCTCTTCTCGTTCCACAAGGCAAGCGGGGCGATTCGTGTGCTCGTCGTGGGCACCGGAAAAGAAGCCGTCGCCTTCTCGAGGGCGGCTCCCACACTCGACGGGAGCCGATTGGTGGTCGGCTTCGTGGCTGATGCCGACAGCCCGATGAATGGCGAGCGCATGTTGGCGGGTCTCGAGATACTCGGCTGCGTCAATGACATCGCACAGGTGATCTCGGAGAACGACATTGACGAGGTGGTGGTGATCGGCGGGGACCCGACTCGAGCCAGACGTGTCGTCGATCTATGTCTCGACGTCGACGTCCGGCTCCGGATACTCCCCGGAGCCGCGGACATCATGCGTGACGGGGTGACTGCGGTCGACGTCCGTGATATTCGGGTGGAGGACGTCCTGGTTCGCCAAACCGTTGAGACGGATCTCTCGTCGGTTGCGGGCTTGATCGAGGGGAAGCGGGTCCTGGTCACCGGCGCGGGGGGATCGATCGGCTCGGAGATCATGAGACAGGTCCTGCTCTTCGAGCCCGCAGGGGTCTGGGCGCTCGACAGGGACGAGACTCTGCTCCACAACGCACAGCTGGGCTGGCCCGGGCAGGCACATGTCATGTTGGGAGACGTGCGAGACGCCTCCCGGATGATTCGCATCTTCGAACACATCAGGCCTCACATCGTCTTTCACGCGGCAGCCCTCAAACACGTTCCGGTCTTGGAAGCGAATCCTGAAGAAGCCGTCCTGACCAACGTGATAGGCACCAGGAATGTCATCGAGGCGGGGTCCCGGGTCGGCGCGGAGCGTTTCATTCTCATCTCGACCGACAAGGCGGTTGATCCGACCAGTGTCATGGGCGCCACCAAGCGTGTCGCCGAGATAATGACTCAAGTGGGCAGTGAACGCGACGACGGCTGCGTGTATACCGCGGTGCGCTTCGGTAATGTCCTCGGCAGCCGCGGGAGTGTCATCCCCACCTTCGTCGAGCAGATCAAGTCGGGTGGTCCGGTGACGGTGACCGACGCCGGGATGACTCGTTACTTCATGACGGTCGACGAGGCGGTGCAACTGGTCCTCCAGGCGTCGGCTTTGGCCACAGGATCGGAGTTGTTCTTGCTGGACATGGGCGAGCCGGTGAAGATCGATGATCTGGCCCGCCGCCTGATCCGCCTCGCCGGGCTGACACCCGACGAGGACATCGAGATCCGCTACGTGGGTCGCCGCCCCGGGGAGAAGCTGAATGAGGTCCTTTCGAACCACCCTCTGGAGCACACAGCCCACGACAAGATCTACGATGTACGCTTGGACCACCCTCAAGCCGGCACCCTCATGGAGATCGTCACCGAGATGGAATCTTCCGCCCTCCGTGGTGAGACCGCACTGGTACTCGCCAAACTCAATGAGTTGGCGGATGGTCAGCTCGCCTCTCTGGTCACGATGCTCGACCTGACCGAGGATCCCTCCGCGATCGCATGGAGCTGACACGACTCGTCAGAGTCCTCAGGGATCGTTGGAGGATCGTCGCCCTGATCGCGACCATCGGCTTCGCTGCCGCATTCGGGTTCACCAGCCTGGCCAACCGGAGTCTCGACATCAGCTACGAAGCACTGATCGCGATGCGATACGACCCGCAAGAGGACGAGACGATCGAAGACCTGGCCCTGCAGATCAACGAGGACGCAGCCCGCGCGGTGTTCGCGGCCGAAACCCTCTTGGCTCAGTACGGCGGGGCGTCGATCTTTGCCGACACCGGCTCAGGGAAGCTGTATTTCAAGGCGGTGGGCGATACCGCAGACATGGCCCGGGAGCGTGCTCAAGATCTGTTGTCGGCCTATCTCCAGTCTGATGTGGGAGGCAACCTCAACGCCCGGCTGGAAGAGGTCATCGAGGCCGCCGCGGCGATGACAGCAGAGATCGAGCAGCTTCAGAACCAGACCGTTCTCTCCCCCGAACAACAGGCCTTGCTGAATCAGCATCAGGTTCTCGACCTGTCGATCGCAGCAGTGCGCGACCAGATCGTCGCCCTCATCGTGGCCGATGCCGGCTTGTCGGCTGGGGAAAGACAAGAGAACGCGGAAAGACGAGCCGAGCACGAGGAGACCCTGAACGGGCTCATCGCCCAGAAGGCAACTCTCGGGCCCGCACCTTCAACCGAGCTGAACGTCGCCGACCGGTTCAGACTCGCCGCCCTGCAACGGAACCTCGAGCTCATGGGATTGGATTACGAGCGCATCTACCTGCAATCTCAGGGTGTGTTGGGAAGTGGCGGTCAACGTGAGGCACCAATAGTGAACGATCTCACCCCTGAACCGGCCAGCCCGGTCATCAACGGCGTGATCGGTCTGATCGGCGGGGCCGCCCTGGCGATGTTCGCCCTGGTGTTCGTTACGAGGACGCGCAAGGAGGTGTGGCTTGCAGACGATCTGCCGATCCCGATTCTTGGAGAGGTTCCGCTGAGGAAGGTGACATCGCTTCCCGGCCCTTCGTGGTACGACAGCACGGCTGGTGGGCGTCGCAAAGAGTCGGTGCAGGCGGTTCGAACCGCGATCGATGGTCTGATCCAACACGAGCCGGCCGGCATGGCCATCGTCCGCGATCATGTCGGCGCCGCCGACGCGCACGCCTTGGCGGTCGACCTCGCCGCTTCATTCGCCAGCGCCGGGCGCTCGGTGCTTCTCATCGCCGCCGATTACTTCGAGCACGTCGACATCACCGAATACGACGTCGGTGAGCCATCTCTCGGTTCAGTGCTCCGACTCCCCCCGGGTCCACCTGAGGAACTGGACGCCCGCATCACCGACTTGCTGGATGACGCCGTGAGTATCAGGACGGACCTGGCAGTGATGCCGGCCGGTCCTGTCCCCGAGTCACCGGCCGACTCGCTGGCCGGTCCCCAGTTCCGGCGCTTCCTCACCGTCGCCCGCGAGAGGTTCGATCTGGTGCTGGCGGTGGGCGGTGATCCCGAGTCCTCGACATCGCAGGTGCTCATGCAGCGTCTCGGGGCGGCGATCCTCGCCCTGGCCCCGGGGAAGACGACCATGCCCCGGGTCAATGCCGTGCTGGTGGATCTCAGCCAGCAGCGGGTGCAACTCCCTGGCGCCATTATGTTGCATGGCACCGAGTCCCGGATAAGTCTCCCCGCAGTCAAGACCCCTGTCACCCATCGGCAGCAGGTGACTCCGGTACCCGAGCCCGAGACGGTGAGTCGTCTTCGGTTCTACCCGTTCCCGGGCAGCAAGCGATCGGTCTCTCCTACCGATGGGTCGCTCGACCATCTCGTCGAGGGCCTGGCGGTCGGCCGTGAGCATGGGATGGTCGTGACCACCGAGAACGGCGGGATCGACCCCTTCGGCGCTCAGGTAGCCGATGCCCTCGAGAGCGCAGATCGGTCGGCGGCGTTCGGCCCGGTGGCCGAGTACGTGGTAGCCCGCGTCGAAGACATGATGACGGCGGTCCCGGGCCAAACGAGCGTTTCAGAGGAGCTCGTCGGGGTGGTGTTCGATCACGGGTTCATCCCCCTCACCGCAGTCAAAGATGTGCCGACGGTGTGGCATTGGTTGGTGCTCGAGCTCGAGAACGAGGTTGGCATCGCCAACGGGCAACGCATCGCGGGTCAGATTGCGCGCATACTCACTGGAGTCGAGCTGCCCGGCCCCGATGAGATGGACAGGTGGCTGAGTGAGGAGTTCTTCAGCCGCCATGTGCAGCGAACCGACCGTGAGCCCGATGTTTGGCACGTGACCAGCCCCGGTGGTGCCGTCCAGCTGCTGGTGAATGGGCGAAGGCTCACCGATGAGAAGCTGGGTCGGATGACCACCGATGTCGTGCGCAGGCGGATCCATGAATTGGAGCGGGTCCTCAAGGAGAACCGACTGGCGGGTGAGGGGGAGGCAGCGGACAGGATCGAAGCCGACCTGAAAGACGCTCACCTTTTCGAGATCTCACTCGGTGTGCTTCGTGGTGGGAGCAGCGAGGAGGCGAGACTCGTCTATCCGTGGCGCAAACACGACCAGCGGCCACGAGGTTGGAGCCCGATCTGGAGCGAAGGGGTACGGCCCAACATCGCACCGCTGCAGCGGTTGGACCTGCTTCCTCAACCGGTGCTGACCGAAGAGGAGCTGGACGCTCTCGTCCCGACTGGATGAGTGTCCTCCGTCAAGTGGCGAAGTTGGTCTTCGCCACAACAGATCTCCTGCTGCCGAGTCCTCGAGGGCCGCGGATCCTCATCTACCACCAGGTGGGCAAGGGCCTCGGTCGTCAGATGGAAGTCACCACTGGAGCGTTCTCGTGGCAGCTGGAGTGGCTGGCCGAAAATCGGGAGGTCGTCTCGCTGGACACTGCGATCGAGCGGTGGCACGAGCCAGGGGCCGATCGTCTCGTTGTCCTCACATTCGACGATGGCTACCGCGACACCTACACGACCGCGTTCCCTCTGTTGGTCGAACGGAGTCTCCCCTTCACCCTCTATCTGTCAACTCAGATGATCGAATCCGGGTTGGCCGAGTCCGGCGAGCCGCTGCAGTGGCCCCAGATCGAGGCGATGGTCGACAGCGGTCTGGTCACAGTGGGTTCTCATACGCACACACATCGTGACCTCAGATCGACCCGCGCCGACGAGACGGCTTGGGAGATCGAATCGGCCGATTCGATCATCGAGTCCAGGCTCGGTGTTCAACCGAGACACTTCGCTTATCCTTGGGGATATTGGGGAGAGTCAGCACATAACCTCGTGAGGCAAAGATATGAATCGGCCGTACTGGGTGCGCCGACATCGACGTCGAGCTTTGACCCTCACAAGATTCATCGGCACCCGATACAGCTCAGTGATGGCATAACCTGGTTCGGTGCTCGGCTCGGCGGTGGACTAGCCATGGAAGAAGTGGTTCGCCGGCGTCTACGTGGATACAAAGGACCATGAGAACATCCAGCATTACTCTTGCCTGTCCCACGTTTGGGCGTGGTCATTCGCGTGCACCATTGACCGCGGTTGCCTTTTCAGGGGGTCGTCGTTGAGGATCAGAACGGGTTACGAAAGGTCGAGACTCTGGTACTTGCGCCGGAGCGTCGTACGCGATGGAAGGAACCTGCTGCGGTATGGCAAGAGGGCGCCACGTTGGTGTCAACGCATCTGGGTGGACCCACAAGCGTGTGCGTCATTCGTCACTTCCCATGGGCGCAGTTTCACTGGCCAGGTCCTCGGGGGTGATTGGGATCGCTCCAGATTCCCGTTGACAGAACACCATAAGATCGGTGCATGTTTCGCACACTGGAATGACGGCATCCCGTGGGAAGCCACTGGGATATTCGACTGGTTTGCGGATCGGCTGGCCGGGGGAGCGTCGTTCGATGGATGTCGGACCATGGAAGATGTAAAGCTTCGTTATGAGAGACTCGACATCATCTTCGATCAGATCAAGCGGGATCGCCGTCTCCGTCCCATCGGTGAGGTCGAATATGATGGCTTCAGGGAGCACGGGGGTGTCTACATTCATGTCGGGCATGACAACGCGCCAGTCTTCGGAAACGGGGGATGCCACCGACTGGCGATGTCGGTTGTCCTGCAGCTTTCAGCGATTCCTGCACAACTCGGCATCGTTCATGAGCATTCCCTTCCTGTTTGGAAACAGCGCTTCATGCGCCAAACGTGATAGCAACTACCTGGACCGGAGCCCACAAGCCTGGAGGGTGTTTGGCCCATGACATTCTCGAAGTCTGGGCTCACCCAACCTCTGTCCTGGCCGCAACCGAGGGCCCCCTGACGCCTTAGAGAGCGAGGCAGACAAATGAGTGAGCGGCCCGATTCACTTGAGTTCATTTATGTGAGCTCGGCGCCAATCGCCCAGTACCTTCACGTGCTCCCCGACACCATGCACGAGCGCAAGATTTTCGGGGGCATCCGGCAGACTCCACGCTCGATTCATCGATGGTGGTCTCCGACCTTTCGGAGCCAGCTGTACTCCGAGCTCGATCCACTGTTGATGCCTCCACCACTGCCCGATGGAGGGGATTGGACGGCCAAGGAGGCGTTACGAGTTGCGGGCATCGGCCTCCTCAGTGCTTCGAGGGAAGAGATCGGCTTCGGGGTCGATCTGGTCTCCGCTGTCGAGGGCTCACACTCTCAGTGTGTTCGTTTGATTGTGGACGGCAGCGAGGGAGTGCGATTTGTCGAAGCGTTCTGGAACGCCGGGCGCGGATTCACGGAGGTTTCCTTTCGGCTCCACCTCGCCTACCGACCACGGTGGCGCAGCGGAGTGTTTCTTGTCAGGGTCCCCCTTGGATTGGCGACAGTCACGGTGCGCGCCGTGTCTCGGTGGCGGACGCGGAAGCGGCGCCACACTCGACATACCTCGGGTGTAGGCCCTCCCGCTCGAAGGGGTATGCCGCCGACGAGCTGTGACGTGGCGGTCTTCGAGACGACGTCCAAAGGATGGGAGTTCTCCAGACCGATACTGGACGAGCTCAGGCTCAGGGGTGCGGCCGTAGTGGAGGCTAGCCCTCAGTCGGGTGCAGTTGTGACTTCCCGAGCCGGCGAGCCCGTTGGATTGGAGCTGGGATCAGTTCCGTTGAAACTCCTCCCTCTGAGCAGGATTCGGAGAGCTGTCTCGGATCTGGTACCGATCCAATCTGGAGCGCTGATATCCAGCCCACGCCACCGTCGGGTTGTTACCGAAATCATCTCCCGACGTGCCCGTGCCTACCTCCCTGGTATGGGTGTTGCGGCTGCTCTTGCCCGGGTGGCCGTCGAGGAGCTAGGGGCCAGTGTGACCCTTCAGGAGGATCACATCTCTCCTTCCGCTCGGGCCTTTTTGCTGGAGTCGCAGCGACTGGGAGCCCACACAGTCACCGCTCACCACGGTGTCTTCGATCCTCTCGCTCCAGAGAGGAAGTATTTCGTGAGTCCCGGAACAATCCTCGAGTGGGGCCACTTTCACGCTCCTTTCCCGAGTACCGCGACCGCCTCTCGCATCGTAGGGAACCACCTCGTAGAGGAACGGATGTGCGACGTCAGGCTGCAGAGAGAAACCAACCCTCGGGATCCGATCGTGCTCGTGGCGTTTGGCCGCCCCGCCCGGATTGTCGACCCGAATTTCTTCGCCTCGGCTATTCGCCTTGTCGCGGATGCCGCAGAGAACAGCAGTGTTGCTTTCGTAGTGAATCTTCACCCGGGCGACAGCCGGGGCTTTTGGGACGCCGCTCTGAAGCCATTAGACAACCCTCAACTGACTTACTCGCGAGATCTCATCTATCAGCTGATGCCGCGAGCAGTGGCGCTCGTGACCAACCACTCGACTGCCGGTGCGGAAGCGGTGCTCGCTGATATACCGGTGGTGTGCGTGGCTCGTCATCAAGACCCTCGCTCTGGTGCAATCCGGGAACCGAGCGTCGTCCCGAGCTACCTCTCAGAGGGAGCTGCCTACTCGGTTGATTCGGCGAAGGTGCTCGCGGGTTTGGTTGGAGAGCTTCTATCGAAGTACGGGTCCGACCCGCTGGCCGCGAAGAGGTTGGCTTACGCACGACGTTTCTTGGACCGCTCGAGTGAGCGATCCAGTCATATGAGGACTGCTGACCTCATTCTCGAATTGACTCACTCCTTCTAGACGGTTCGACGCGGTAGCAAGGCGTACCCGGCAGAAGAGATCGCACCGAAGGAGATTGACGCCCTCAACGGTCAATCGAATCGAAAGGAGTGCTCTTGCCGTCGAGTATGAAGAACCGTTCGAGCATCGCGAGGGCCGTGCTGCTATCGAGAGTCCCATCGACTACGTGTGGCCACTTTGGTGCTTCGCCAGAGTCGATCAGGGGCGGCAGCTCTCGATGGATACCTACAACCACGTTCTTCTGGTCAAGGGCAGCGAGGACAGCTGCCCTGTGTTGTCCGTGGGCAATGAGATAGCGATTCTCGCCTGCGTGGCGTAACACGGCCACCTTGATGAGTCCTCGTGGGAACCCATCAGGTTGATAACCGTATCTCTCGATCGAACGCAAGGTCCGGCGAAGACGGTGGAGTTCGTCCTTGCCGCGCTCCGGTGTGAGCGGCCCGAAGAGTGGTGAGCCAGCTGGCCGGCATCGGGGGTTGAGCGGCTCGTCGCAAGGAGGAGGTCGCCTCAGCCAGGGCTCGAAGAGCGATGGGGCTGGAATCCGCTCCAGGATCGGATGAGGGCTGAGCTCACCGGGGAAGTGCGATTCGGCCACCGAGCGAGGCTGCCATTCTTCGAAGTGGCGTTTGAGCACGCTGTCGTCATAGGAGATCTTGGGTTCCTCGAGCAACTCCTTCACGGCTGCCACGTATGGATGCCATGAGTCGGGGCCATACCCGAAACACGGTCTGCCGACGGCTTTGCTGAGAGGGATTTCGTATCTCCAATCCCCGATGCGGAATACCAGGTCGTCGATCTCTTCTAGATTTTCGGAGGGGCCGACGTGGGTGGGCAAGCTCCAGCGTCTCGGGCGGACTCGCTCTAATTTGAAACCAGCGAGTCCGATGATGTTCTTGATCATCTGTCTCATGACACCTCCCCGGTGAGTCCCGTCTTAGCCCACGATGGCAGCTGTCACCGAGGGACCGACCATCCCCGCCAGCAAGTCATTGCCGTCTGCCGAGGAGCAGCCAGGTTCTCAATACGTCAGCTGTTTGGTCACCGTGAGCGGAACCCGGCTGAGGAGATCGGCGATTCGGAGCCCGGCCTTGCCATCTCCATAGATCGGGTCCGATTCATAAGGTCCGTGGCTCAGTTGCTTCTCGATTGCTGACGTTATCGCTCCCAGGTCGTAGACGGCGTCCACCACGTTCCGACCGCGTTCTCGATTTCGCTGCCGAGTGCCAATGTTGACCGCGGGGACGCCCAGGTAGGAACCTTCCCGAATGGCCACACTCGAATTGCCGACTATCGCACGAGCTCTCAGCAACACGCGTAGGAAATCGTCCGGGGAAAAGTTTCTGAAGAAGTGGATGCGCTCCGCGCGCCCTTGCTCGCGGAACACGCGGATCCCCTTGGACGTCCCGTCAGATCCCGCGTCGACGTTTGGCCAAAACCACAACGCTGGGATGTCGAGGGATGTGACCGCCTCCAGAGTTTGTTCGACATGGAACCTTGCTTCCTTGTATTCCGATGTGACCGGGTGTTGCATGACCACGAGAAAGTCCTCGCTGAAGGAAACGGGCGACCCGACTCCCCCATATTTCGCCAGCGGATCGCCCATCGTCACCGGGCTGCTCAGAACCTGTGCCGCAAGATCGATCGAGGGGCAACCGGTCACGAAGACCGAGGAGGGAGCCTCCCCCATTCGTCTCACCCGTTCTCCGGCCTTGGCGGTGGCCACGAAGTGGAGGTCGGAAAGCTTTGTCACCGCATGCCGGACCTTCTCGTCTATGGATCCGCTCACCTCGCCACCCTGGACATGGACTATGGGTATGTTCATGTAGGCGGCAGCTATGGCCGTCGCGATTGTTTCGTACCGATCTGCCACCGTCACGACGACATCTGGCGCCAAGTTGTAGAAAGCGGTAGCGAGCTCCATCACGCCGAGGCCAGTGGTCTTGGCCATGGAAGTTGGGTTCTCGCCCTCCAGGACCATGTAGACCTGCGAGGCGATCGCAAATCCGTCAGCCTCGATCTGCTCGATGACGGCTCCGTAGCGCTCCAGCAGGGCGGAGGCGGCGATGAGTAGCTGCAGCTCCAAGTCGGGGTGGGCGTCGATCGCATCGAGAGCGGTCTTGATTCGGCTGTAGCTCGGACGAGCCGTTACGACCACACACACTTTCCTCATGTCAGGGTTACTCTGACAGGTCTTCCAGTGCAAGGAGCTCGTCGGCTCGGACCTGCCTCCGGAGTCGGCGTCCGATCACGGAGCCTATCTCGGCGGCTGGAATACCCGTGCCTGGTTTCTTCAGCCGGAGATCACTTTCGGTGAGAACCGTGCCTGGCGCGAGGTCACGCGCTACGACCACGCTTTTGGTGAAGGTGTCCCTCAATGTGGATAGTTTTTCGGCCTCGGCGTTCTTGTCTATTGGACTCGCCAGCGCCTTTTCGATGAAACGGACTCCGGCGGTGAGGCTGGCCAGCTCATCCATTGTGATTGATGCTGGTACGTCCGGTCCGAACATCTGTCTGCTGAATGTGACATGCACCTCGAGTACTCCGATAGCCTTGGTCGCGGCAGCCAAACCCGCATAGATGGTCCCTGAGTGATCTGACAGCCCGACAGGTGTGCCGTAGCGTGCTCTCAACTCGTCGATGACGTTCAGCCCTACCATCTCGGGCGGACAGGGATACTCCGAAGTGCACTGTAAGACTGTGAGATCCGTCTCCGCTGCGCCGAATATCTCAACAGCTCGGTCCAGTTCGTCCCATGGGCTCATGCCTGAGGAGAGGATCACAGGCAATCCAGTGGAGGCCATGTGTCTCAGCATCGGGGTGTTGCCGAGCTCACCTGACGCAACCTTCAAGGTGTCGACACCCGCATCGACCAGCACTTCAACTGCTTCGATCGAGAAAGGTGAACTTATGAACACGAGGTTCCGCTGGTTGGCGTGGTCCCGTAACTCCGACCATTGGCTTTGGCTGAACTCCATTCTCCGCCAATAGTCGTACCGTGTCTGATCCTGGGGACTGAAGCGGACACGCCATGGTTCCTGCGGAGTGCTCTCAGCGGAAGCAATGTGAGTCTGGAACTTCACAGCGCCGGCGGCTGCATCCGCGGCGGCATCTATGTATGAGTGGGCTATCCCAAGGCTCCCGTCGTGTGCTTGCGCCACCTCCGCAACTACCAGGCAGCCTTCATCGAAGGCCATGAGATTCCTCGCTTCCCCAGACTTCCAGTACCCTTTGGAGCTACGAGGGGGATACTAGGCCACGGAGAGTGGTCCGGTTGGAGGGTTTCTCAAATTGTCCGGACAGTCCATTGTCGCAGCAGATCAAGGCACAGGCAGCCTTCTGTGGGCGACGGTTCAAAAATACCGACGGCAGTCGGTTCTCGTGGTCCTTCTCCTGGCGATGGCAGGGATGGCCGAGGGCGTGGGGCTCGTCTCTCTGCTGCCATTGCTGGGCGAAGCGGTTGGGGGCGGCAGCGACAACGCCATTGGACGGCTCGTTGATCGAACTCTCGCCTACATAGGACTTGAGGAGAATGTGGTTGCCCTGCTTGTCTTGGTCGTGGTTGCCATTACGACCAAGGCTGCATTGACGGTGGTGGCTGAACGCTACGCCGGTCACGTCTCCGCTCGGGTGGCGACAGATCTCCGAATGGAACTGCTCAGGGCGCTGATGCGCGCAAAGTGGTCGTATTTCGTCAGTCAACCTCTTGGTCAGATCGCGAACTCCATGAGCGGGGAAGCCATCCGCGCCTCTCATGTGTTCACCCATGGGACAAAACTCGCCTCGTACATCATTCAGCTCATCGTCTTCATGAGCCTGGCGTTCGCCGTCTCTTGGCAGGTCGCCTCGGCCGCCATCGTGGTTGGAGTGTTGATGATCCTAACTCTGACCTCTTTGGTTCGCATGGCCCGTGGAGCAGGCCGGACCGAGACCATCGTTCAGCGGCAGCTCGTCGATCGCCTTACCGACGCCATGGCGGGAATAAAGCCTTTGAAGGCGATGGGCCTCGAGTCGGCGTTCCAGCCCCGTCTCGAGAAGGAGACAGAGGAGATCGACCTGGCGTACAAGCGCAAGGCGACGAGCTCGGCCATCCTCGGATCGATACACGAGCCGATCGTCGTGCTCTTCATGGCGTTCCTGCTCTACTTCTTGATTTCTCGTCTGAACACATCAGTGGACCAAGTGTTGTTCGTGGCTTTTCTGTTCTACAGGGTCCTCACACGTGTCGGGAGCGTCCAAAGCATGTACCAAAAGGTGGTCCTGGACGAGAGTGCCCTCTCGGCGATCAAAGAGACGGTTGAAGAGGCACGGCAAGCCAGCGAGGTCCACTCGGGAACCGAGCACCCCACTCTGTCAGACTCGATCGTGTTCGAGTCGGTGTCGTTCAGCTATGGAGGTGAGCCTGTCCTTCGCGATGCCAGCTTCCGCGTGCCCGCTGGCAGCTTCTGCACCTTGAGCGGGCCGTCTGGAGTGGGTAAGTCGACAACGGCCGACCTCATAGTCGGTCTGCAGAGCCCGGATCGCGGGCGAATCCTCCTCGACGGCACGGATCTGTCCGCTATCGACATTCACTCCTGGCGAAAGAAGATCGGTTATGTGCCCCAGGATGTGGTGCTATTCCACGACTCGATCTTTGCGAACGTGTCGCTCGAACCCAGCGATGTCGGGCCTTCGGAGGTCGAGCGGGCATTACGCCAAGCCGACCTGTGGGATTTCGTTTCGGGTCTCCCTCAGGGAATGGACACGATCGTTGGTGAGCGGGGGGCGAGGTTGTCCGGTGGGCAGCGTCAGCGAATAGCTCTGGCTCGTGCCTTGATCAGGTCTCCCTATCTTCTGATCCTCGACGAGGCAACAACCGGGCTCGACCCGGAGACGGAGGCCGCGATCATCATGACTCTGTCAGGGCTCGAGGATGATGTGACTATTTTTGCGATCTCCCACCAGAGTGCTCTGGTCGAAGCCGCCAGCATGGTCCTGAGAATGGACTCCGGTTCGGGCGCCGTTACCACGACCATTCCATCTCTCTCCGCCGACAGCTGATCGTGTTCGCCGGTAGGAAGATTCTGGCAGTCGTTCCGGCTCGTGGAGGGAGCAAGGGGATCCCGCGTAAGAACCTCACCAAGGTGGGTGACAGCAGTTTGCTCGAACGCGTTGCAGCCATTGTCCGCGCCATTACTTGGATCGACGAAGCCGTGTTGTCAACCGACGACGAGGAGATCGCGCGAGTGGGAGCTGACAGCGGCCTCAAGGTGGTCAGAAGACCCGATGAGCTTGCCACCGATCTCGCCTCCAGCACTGACGTCTGGCGGCATGCTTGGTTGGAAGCCGAGGGAGATGCCGGAGGTCTCTTTGATCTTGGAGTGCTCCTTCAACCTACCAGCCCCCTGAGGACGACAGCCGATGTAATGGCTTGTGTCCAGTTGTTGATAGATGAGGATCGAGATGTTGTTATCTCCATCAGCCCGACGCCGTCGCACTTCACTCCCGAGAAGACCGTCACGATCAACGACAGGAATGGTCTCATCCCTTATCTGGATGAGGGGTTCACTTCCCTACGCCAGGAAATTCGCCCCTACTACTTCGTCAATGGCTACTGCTATGCGGCAGTCCGGCATCGCATTGTCGACGAGATGGCGATTCACGGCACAAACGTCGGAGCCGTGATCGTCGATCGTCCAGTGGTGAACATCGACGATGCTTTCGATCTCGAGGTGGCCGAGTGGCTGTTGAGGCGAGAGCAGAGATCGGTGATTCCCGAAAATGTGCGTGACAGCCGGCCGGGAAGCAATCAGCCTTGAGCGTGCCACGTGTGACTGTCGGTCTGCCGGTCTATAACGGCGAGAACTACTTGTCCCAGGCGATAGATTCGATCTTGTCACAGACCTTTGGCGACCTTCGTCTGATCATCTCGGACAACGCTTCCGTGGACGCTACCGAGCAGATATGCAGAGAAGCCGCACTTTCCGACCCACGCATCGAGTACCACCGACAAACCGTCAACCGGGGAGCTGCAGCCAATTACAACTTTGCCGTCGATCTCGCCGGCGGCGAGTACTTCATGTGGCACGCTCACGACGACCTGAGGGCACCCGAGTACCTCGAACTGGCTATCGAGGCATTTGACCGGCATCCGAAGGCGTCGATCGTCTTCTCCCGATCCGAACGTATTGGGCCTGATGGAGCCAGAGGTGGGGAACTGCCGCGTCCAGACGATCTGACGTCCTTATTCCCCCACAGGCGGCTACGGGCCGCCATCGCCTGTCCCCATCCAGACATCGTGCTATTCGGCCTGATGCGGCTCGACCTGTTGAGTGAGACTGGCAGGCATGGATCCTTCAAAGGTGGGGACAGGCTCTTGGTTGCCGAGATGTCGCTTCGCGGGGAGTTCGTAGAGATCTCACAACCCCTCTTTTTCAACCGGGACCACCCCGATCGGTATGTCCGCATGGCCGACAATCGCGCCAATCGGCCTCAAAAGCGGGCGTGGTGGGACACCGCTGCCACCGGGACCGTGTCTCTGCCGCGATGGACCGGATTGAAGGGTTACTTCACCGCGGTTCGACATAGCCCGATTCTCGACTCGCGCGAGAGAGTCCGCAGTTACGCATCCGTTGCTGCAAGCTTGTTCGGCGACAGGGCTTATCTTCTCAAGCAGCTCGTGAGAGATCTAGGTGTGGCATCCGCTGAGGCTCTACGGCGTTTGTGGCGACGTGTGAGCAAGCATGGCGCCTAGCTGTCACCTAGCAGCTGAGTGCCATGAGGGTCTGGGCATCATGCTTGGAGAGCGTGTTCGACATCGCCTTCGGGGACTACGAGGGTGATTTCGCCGGTTCGTCAATTCGGAACCGAGAGAATGCGTACACAATCTTGAGAAGAACCATTACTCCCAAGGCGGCCAAGTGAGCCGACTCTGAGAAGCCGATTACTCTCGAAGCAAGGAAGACCACTGCGGTGTGAAGGCCGAAAAGGGACCAACCGGGCAACCGATTCAGCCGTTCCTTCACCATTGGAACCAATACAAGCAAGCCGACGCATGCCCACGCCCCGACTATCGAGCCGGGCCGCCTTTCGCCACCGACAGCTGCGATCCAGGTCACCACGGCGCTGAGGGCGAATCCTCCCGCAGGCGAGATTCTCGCACCCTTTGACCAAGTAGTGGCTAACGCAATGGGGACGCTCGTCCCCAACAGTATGCGAGCGGAAGCCGTCTGCGGGACGGTTGCCCATATGCCGAAGGCGGTGACCAGAAACATAGGACCCAACCAGGGCTCTACGTCTGGGGCGTCCCAGTTACCCATCCAGTACCCAAGGAAGAGCATCACCATGGGGACAGCGATCGGAATCCAACCATCCTCCGGGAGTGCGCTGCGGAAAGCGACAATGGCTGCGCCGACCATGAGCACGATCCCGGCTAACAGCAGGTGGGCTATCTTGCGACCCCCGATTCGGGACAGCCACCAACCACCGCAACCAACGAGTGCGACGCCTAGTGTCGTGCTTAGCCGTTGATCCATTCTCAGTTGGAATCCAGCGAGGGTTGCGCCCGCCACTGCGATCCCCCAATCCATTCTGAGACCCAAGCGCCTGCCCACCAACAGGAAGACCAAGGCGAGCGAGCCTGCAAGCACTCCCGTTTGAAAATCAGGCAAGGTGGGGAGCTCGAGAAGTGTCGACATCGACATCGAGGACCTATCGGTCCGTGTCAACCATCCTCAGGTTCCTGGTGATGCGCCCCTCGGACTGCTCCTGGAGGAGCCAGCGTATGCGGAGCAGTTTGCCGAGGAAATCCTCTTCCGGAGTGCCGTACTCGATAAAACTGCGGTACATCTCCTCGACTCCGGCGTCGACTGTCCATTGAGGTCGGAACTCGGGCACGGCCTCAAAGATCTTGCTCGGGTCGACGCGATAGTCGCGGATGTCGGGCCCCGCCTCCTCGGCGAGCTCAATCCGCGAGTTGGGGACGGTTTTCTCGACCAGCTGGGCGAGTTCGCGGATCTGGTAATTCTCTCCGGGGACTGCGACGTTGAACACCTGATTGTGGATCTTCTCCCGCGGTGCCCTCAGGACCGCGGCGAAAGCCCGGGAGATGTCCTCGATGTGGATGAGGGGCCGCCACGGGGACCCATCGGACTTCATGAGCACCGTCCCCTGGAGGACTGCATAGCCCACCAGATTGTTGATCACGAGGTCGGCCCTGAGTCGGGGTGAAGCGCCGTAGGCGGTAGCGTTGCGGAGGAACACCGGACTGAAGTCGTCATCTGCAAGTGATCTGAGGTCTTCTTCCACCCGGATCTTCGACCATCCGTATGCAGTGACCGGGTTGATGGGAGACTCCTCGTCGACGACTCCACCTGGAGAAGCGCCATATATCGAGCAGGAGGACGAGAAGACGAATCGCTTCACCCCTGCTCGCCTGGCGAGCCGGGCCAATCTCGTGCTGGCGAGGTGATTGATCTCGTAGGTGACGTCTTCGATGAGGTCGCCGACGGGGTCATTGGAGATGCCTGCGAGGTGGCATATCGCGTCGATCCCCTCGAGATCGGACAATTCGATGTCCCGCACGTCTTTGCGGAGAGCCGGCACGTCAGGGACATCTGGCCCAAATGTGCATCGCGAGTAGAGATAGCTGTCGAGACCCACCACGTCGAAACCCTCGCGCTGCAGGACTCCGGTCATCACCGATCCGATGTAGCCGTTGTGACCGGTGACCAATACACGCATGCTCATCTCCAGGTCATCCAGGGAGCAGTGCCGGACCGCCAGAGATCCTCGAGAAGTACCTTGTCTCTAACTGTGTCCATGCACTGCCAGAAACCCTCGTGCTTGTACGCCATGAGCTCTCCGTCCTTCGCCAGATGCTCCATTGGCTCCTTCTCCCACTGAGTGCTGTCTCCGTCTATGTAATCGAAGATTCCGGGTTCCAGAACGAAAAAGGCGCCATTGATCCATGCGCTCTGTAGAGGTCGACTGGAATATTCCACCACCCGGTGATCTTCGATCTCGACCTGGCCGAATCGGGGGGGAGGGTGGACAGCCGTCACGGTAGCCAGTCGGCCGTGCGACCGGTGAAATGCAAGCAGGGCATCTAGATCGATGTTGGATACTCCGTCTCCCCAGGTGAGCATGAATGTGGTGTCGCTCAGATAGGGTGCCAGACGGGCGAGGCGCCCCCCTGTATTGGTGTCATGTCCCGTCTCGATCAACTCGATCATCCATTCTTCCGTTGGACCGGAGCCATGAGCTTCGGCGACACCGCGGGACAAGTCGATTCGAAGATTGCTGGCGTTTGTGTGGTAGTCCCTGAAGAATCTCCTGATGTGGTCACCCTTGTACCCGAGCGCGATCACGAATTCCTTGAAGCCGTATCGGTCGTAATGGCGCATGATGTGCCAAAGGATCGGCTTTCCCCCGATCTCGACCATCGGTTTCGGGCGGATTTCCGTCTCCTCAGCCAATCGGGTCCCGAGCCCTCCGGCGAGAATCGCGACTCTCATGAAGCACCGACCTCCTCGGCGCCCGGCCAGAAGCGAGTGTCGTCCTCTGCGAACAAGGGCCAATCGTCGTAGCCCGTCGGGACCAACTCGATGCTGCGGGGCCACGGGATGGCGAATGCAGGATCGTCGTAGCGGAGACCTCTCACCGCAGAGGGAACGTACTCATGGCTGGTGAGATAGAAGACTTCCGTGTTGGGGGCGAGCGTTACATAACCGTGGGCGCAACCCTCAGGTGTCCAAACCGACGTGCGGCCATCGGCGCGCAGTTCCACGCCTGACCACTTGAGATACGTGGGTGAGTCGGGGCGCATGTCAACCGCGGCGTCGAAGACGGCACCACTCGTACATCGGACCAATTTGGCCTCAGCTTGGGGAGGGAGCTGATAGTGCAGGCCACGCATCGTCCCCGCGTTCGGGCTGAACTGGAGGTTCGATTGTGCCCAGTCCGCCTCGAGACCGACTTTTGCGAACTCATCCTTGCACCACGATCGGGCGAAGAACCCCCTGTGGTCGTTGATCGGCTCGATGTCGATGATATAGAGCCCTTCGATCGCTCCCTGCGTGAATCTCATCTTGGTCCGGGAGCTGAATGGGAGGACACCGGGCCATCCTCTCCCAGTGCATAGACTTCCGGGGAGAGCCCCAGGTCGTCGAGAGCGCCGGTGATCTCACTTATGTAGACCGGATTCATGACGACGACGACGTCGGGTCGTACGTCGACCAATGAATCTGGTCCAATAACGGGATGTCCTGATCCGGGAAGATACTTGTTCTGTTTGAATGGATTGATATCGACCGCCGCCTCAATCGTGTCATCGGCGTCGATTGAAGCCACAAACGCGACGGCCTTCGAACTCGCGCCCCAGAGAACCACCTTGCGCCCGGCCTCGTCGGCGGATGAAACGAGCTCTCGCCACGACCGTACCGAGAGATCCGTCATTTCCCGAAACGTCGCGGCCCTGCCGACCACATCTTCGATGTCTGCCTGACTGGCGCCAACCCCACCGCCACTTCCCAGCCTGCAATCGATGACGAGGTATTGGTCGTCGTACCCCTTCTGCAACCTGAGCACGTCGAATCCCTGCATTTTGAAGAGATTGGCCAGGGAGGGGAGTGTGAAGTACGAGCAGTGCTCGTAGTAGACGTCCCAGAAGGCGCCTTCATCCAGAATCCGATCAGTGTCGGGCACCTCGAAGAAGACAATCGAATCGGGGCGGCGTTCCGCGGACCGTTTGACCAGCCCGACGAATTCAGCGACCGGTTGGATGTGCTCGAGTGTGTGTCTGCAGCAGATGAGATCACCGGTCAGGGAGACCGTGTCGGCGTCATAGAAGGCTCTTACGCCTGTAACCGGCCCGCCGGGGGATATGCGCTCGACGTCGAAATTGGGGTCGATCCCGAAACCACGTGCGCCAGCTTGCTTGCACAGGGCCTCGAGGAAAGACGCGTCACCGCATCCAATCTCGAGGATCTCTCTGCCCGCGAGGTCGTAGCTTTTGACGAGATGATTGATCAGCTCTGCCTTGAACCGACGAAACCTGGGCGAGAAGTCCTGACTCGACTCATATGGCAGCGTGTAATCGACGACCTCAGGCTGGAACATTCCGTTGTAGATGAATCCGCATGATGAACAAACGACCAGCTCGAGGTCGCCCCTCGGGAAAGCCTTGGCCTCGTCGCGCGACTCCATGAGGATCAGGCTGGACAAGGGGATGCCCTTGACAGCGAAGATTGGATCGAGCGCATCGCTCCCGCAGGCCCAGCAGGTGTCCGAGCTCAAGCCCTCACCCCCACGTCCCAGACTCGCCACGGTGGCGAGCCAGTTTCCCACAACCTCTCGAGTAACACTCTGTCGCGATGGGTGTCCATGCCCTGCCAAAACCCCACGTGTCGATAAGCGGCTAGCTGTCCGTCGGCGGTGAGGCGCTCCAATGTGCCTGGCGAAAGCGGTTCCTCGTCCCCTTCGATGTAATTGAAGACGCCGGGTTCCATCACCATGTACCCGCCGTTGATCCAGCCCGACTCCATCGGCTTCTCCGAGAACTCGGCGACGTTGTCCCCGGCGAGTCGAAGCTCTCCAAATCGAGGAGGCGGATGAACTGCAGTGATGGTGGCAAGCCTTTCATGGGAGCGATGGAAATCCTCGAGTTGCCCGAGATCGACGTCTGAAACCGCGTCGCCGAACGTAAGCATGAAAGGCCCTTCGTCGAGATATGGAGAAAGCCGCCCGACTCGCCCACCGGTTTCGGTCCATCTCCCTGTATCGACGACATCCACGACCCAGTCATCAGTCAGCGTGTCACCATGGACCTTGATTGCTTCACTACCGAGGTCGATACGAACATCGCTCTCCGCGAGTCGATATTCGGCGAAGTAGCGCTTTATGTCGCCGCCTCTATATCCAACTGCAATCACGAACTGCTTGAACCCGTAGTGGGAGTAGTGATGCATGATGTGCCAGAGAAGCGGGTGCCCGCCGATCTCCACCATGGGCTTTGGACCCACCTCGGTGTCGCCGGCTAACCGGTTCCCTGCTCCGCCCGCAAGAATCGCCACTTTCAAGATCTCACACTCCCAACCGGGCAAAACGGGCCAGGCAGTGAGGTTTCAAAGAACGTTGTATGCGTCAAATCCCCCGGCCTTGGCGAGGGCCCTGTGTGACCATCGCGCACCCTCTCAGGATCCATCAAGCCCCCCACTCTGCGTACCAATTTGCTCACCCAGTGTAGCGCGTTTTTCTCGAGCCTTCTGAGGGGTTGGAGGTGTCTCGCCGCTCACGATCCGGGATACCGATCGAGGAGACCGTCGTCCCCGAACAGTTGCCAGATGTCGAGCTCGGACACTTCGACAATCACGGTATCCGCGCTGGGTGCCTGCGCGAAGAAGTAGTCCACTGCATCTGGCTGCCTCCAGTCGAGCACCGTCGCATCTTCGAAATACTGAACGAGAGAGGGCTCGGGGATCACCATGAAGGAGTCGCCGATGATGATTGTTCGTCCTGGAACCAGCGCGACATCATCGCCACCTGAGAGCCGATACCGGGTGGCCCTCCCCGGCAACGAAGTATCGACATCCATTGTGACTTCGCGCCGGACCACATGGTGGTCGACTCGTTCCGGCATGGTCAGAGCCAGAAAAGTCATGAGATTGCCGTCGAAATCTATCGGTCCTTCGTTCCTGGTCGCCGACTCGTCCCAGAACGGGCCGATCTCATCGATGAGAGCCTTCATCCACCCGATGGACGCCTCAAAAGTGAAATGGGTGTCCGTGCGGAAATAGGGTTGCATCCCATCGGCCTTGGCCTGGGTGAACAGGGTCCAGCTGTCCACATAATGCTCGAACGACCAGTCGGCCAGATGTGCTCTGAGGCGATCGCTCGCGTTTCGGGCGCATTCGGTTAGGCGGAACTGAGCCGGTGTCATCTGTTCAGGATGAATGGTGTATTTCGACGGGGGGACAGTCACGACGACGGTCTCGACGTCCTGGACGAGCCGGGCAACGAAGGACTGGAGGTTCTTCGCGACAACATCAGGGGGTGCGGAGCATCCCTGATCGATGGTCTCACGGAAGAAGAGCCAATCATCAGAGCCCTTGAAAACCCGCGTTGGGTTGGGGCTGTCATCAAACACCGAGAAGTCGAGACTCGTGGCCGCTCTGATGAGGGCGGTTCTGATCGGGTTCGCGTCCCTCACGTAGGCAAAGGCTTGTCGGTAGAAACCGAGGTCGAACAATCGGTCCCCTGTGACTTCTGGAAACTCGATGGGCCGGTTTTCTATCTCGGTGGCTGACGCCGGCAACAAGATCGAAAGGGGAGGGAGGATCAGCATGAGAAGAAATGCTGCTGAGACGATTCGAGTGGTGATAGGTCTCATTAGAACTGGTAATAGAGGAAGGGACTGAAGGAGCCTGTTGAGACAATTGCCAGCGCGTATGGCAGACCGATGATCACCAACGCAGCTCGGCCAACGGCAGCCCATCTCCGGGTGCTGAGCGGCAAGACGATTCCACCCACGAAGCTGCGGGGAAGCAGGACAGTCAGGCCGGCGAGAACCAGTGTGATCTGCACTCTCGTGGTGAGGGCAAGTGCAACCTCTGGGGGCAAGGTCCCCGATTGGAATGAGAACATAGCCGAAAGAATCGCCCCAGCGTGCGAGAGACTGTCAGCCCGGAATAAGACCCAACCAACCACAACAGCCATGAGCGTATAGACACGTCTGAGTGCTGACTCTGGGGCGTCATCTCCAACGGGGCGCTGTTTGGAAAGCCTTTCGATGGTGAGGAGTACACCGTGGTACGCGCCCCAGACAACGAATGTCCAGTTGGCACCGTGCCAAAGGCCGGTCAGGAGGAACACGGCCACCAAGTTGCCATATGTCCTCGCCGTGCCGAAACGTGACCCGCCGAGGGGTATGTAAACGTAATCACGGAACCAATTCGAAAGGGTGATGTGCCACCGTCGCCAGAAGTCCGTGATCGAGAGGGCTGAATACGGGCGTCTGAAGTTCTCTGGAAAATGAAACCCGAACATCCGACCCAGTCCGATGGCCATGTCGGAATAGCCCGAGAAGTCGAAATAGATCTGAATCGTGTACGCAAATACACCCAACCAGGCGGCAGCCGTAGTGATCTCGTTGGAGCCGAGAGCGAAGACAGGCTCGGCGATGACAGCCGCTGCGTCGGCAATGATGACCTTCTTTATCAGGCCATGAGCAAACCGAACCACACCCTCAGAGAAGTCGTCGATCTTCGTCGATCGATGCTCGATCTCCTCCGAGATCTCGTGAAAGCGGACTATTGGGCCGGCGATCAGCTGCGGGAAGAGCGACACAAAGAGGGCAAAGTCCGAGAAACTGCGGATTGGCGCCACGCGTCCCCGGGCGATGTCGATCGTGTAAGACATCGATTGGAACGTGTAGAACGAAATGCCGATCGGGAGAATGACCGAGGTCCACGCAATCGTTCCGAGCCCGAAGTTGGCGGCGAGGGCGTTCAGCTGGTCCACAACGAAGTTGGCGTACTTGAAATAGCCGAGAAGACCGAGGTTCGCCGAGAGGGAGAGGATTATCCCGGTGCGGACGAGTCTGTCACTTGCTGTCGCCCTGCCGCGGCCGACGATCCTCCCCGCTGCAAAGTCGACAACGATGCTGATCAAGAGGAGCACAACCATCAGGCCGCCGCCCAAGGTGTAAAAGGCGACACTGGCAACCATGAGAATCGCGTTGCGCCACCGTTGCGGTGCCGCGTAATAGGAGATGAGCAGCGTGGGGAGAAAGAAGAAGAGAAAATTGGGGTCGGGAAAAACCATCGCTCAGTTCGTTCCGCTCTGGGTAGCCACGCACTCAGGCTGTTCGATTGCGATGACCCGGTTCAGAGTTGACCCCCCAATGCGATGCGAGTTTGAAGAAATCGCAGACCCCCATTTACCCACCACTCAGAGTAACCCAACCCCGCTCAAGGCAACATTCTAGACCTTCGGTCGCCTGATCGTCCTATCTGAACTACGGCGACGAACAGCGGGTCAAGGCGTGTATGAGGAGACGTCCGTGAGCGGTGTGTCAGCCTGCCCTCATGCCTGGCCAGTGACGACTGTGGTCAACAGTCTCGGCCGTCGATGATCACCTTCGACTCGGGATGAGCGTCCACCCAGATGACATCGTCACAACTGGCGTTGGTGCCGTTGATTATGAGGCTGATGGGTGCGGTGGCTGAACCCGACGGTGCGTCGTCCATGATGATCGAGTCGATTTGGACGTTCGTCAGCCGTACCTCTCCATCGGACACATGCTTGTGGACGAGGATGTCGCCCACGGAGGAGTCGAACATCTCCCAACCGATCGCGTGTATCTCGAGGTACGAGACCTCGACGCGTCGATACGTATATCGGTTGGTGTAGGCGCCATGGTCGACGCCGGCTCCGGTGAACCCGTCGATGACGTGGTTGTTGAAGTCGTTCTGCCAGACAAAGATGCCATGGCACGCCTCGGGTCCACCCGGTCCAGAGGGGCCGCTCGCACCCGAAAAGGAGTAGTTGCTCTGGAAGACCCAACTGTTCCCGCCAACATTCTGATTTGCACGTTCTGGCCAGTGGAACCCCGAGCAGTCCTTGGTATCTGACGGCCTGATATTGATCGCCGCGGAGTTTCTCACAACATTCCCAGACCCTGCGCCGAGAAGAAATCCTGTGAGCCTGAATCCACTGCTACCGGGACCGGTCGTGACTCCATCGGCCAGAGCGTGGTCGTATGTGATGTCGTTGGAATTATCGAGAGTGCAATCCTTTTGAAACTTGCACGACTCGTTGGTTCCTGGTGCGTCCCACCAGTAGGCGTCCCCAGCGATGTTCTTGGCGATGGTGTCCTTGAAGGTGATGCCATGGGACCCATGGGGCACGAAGGCGTGATGCTTGCCGTTGACCACGACAACTCCTTCGACGATGGTGCCTCGGGTCGAGTTCCCGTTGAGATGGAAGTGGATCGGGTAGTCCCCCAGCGCCGAAGTCCCCGAGTCGTAGACACTGAAATGCTTGAGGGTGGACTTACCTGCTCCCTGATGGAACATGATCCGGCGCATGTTCTTGAAAGTGACGTCCCGGCTGAGGTTGGCATTGGAGCCGTTGCCCGACCATGTGGAGGTCTTGGAGCCCTGGAAGTCCGCCTTTCCACCGTCCATGAACATGATCTGAAAGCCGTTGCCGTTGACGGTCACCCCCGGTCGCGCGACAAGCGTCCCGCCCATGACCATGAGATCGCCCTTGAGGTTCACCGTCCCTCGCAACACCGTTGTTCCCTTCACCGCACATGGGCAGGCGTCTCCGGTGATGACGCCACCCGAGACGGAGGGAGCGGTGGTCGCGGGTTTGGGCGGAGTGGTGGTGGCAGTCCTGGCCACGGTTGTAGTGGTGGCCGAATGGTCCTCGTGCGACGTCGTGGCCGATGGATCCGACGTGGCATCTCCCAACGTGTCGCCGATCGCGGAGTCCACTCCACTAGATCCGCCTTCCGGCTGGAGGTCTTCGGGTGTCTGTGCTGATTCGAGTGCGGCCGCACCGAGGGGCCGTGACTCTTCAATCGCCTCCCGCGGGCCGCGCAGAGCGTCGGCGGCGGCAATTGGGAGCGAGGCGTGCCCGCCATGATTGTCGGTTGGCAGCCAGGCGTCGAAGCGGCCGGTCAGCGCGTAGCTTACCGCCGGGAGGATGATCGCCACGAGCGAGATGCCCAACATCACGCGGAGTATCCGGATCATTGCATGCCCGTGGGGACGGCCTCAAGGGACGGTTTGGCGAATGGGGACCAGGTGCTGGCTAGGTGAGCAATGTCGACCTTTGCTTTGGCCATGGTCGTGAAGATCGGCCTGCGCCGATGTGTCTTGAGACCTTTATAGGTCTTGCGAATCAGATTGGAGGATGGTGCCTTCTGCTTATCCGGTCAGGAGATCTCGGTACCAGTCTTCATGCATCGCTGCGATGGTCCTCGACGAGGGAAATCCCATCGCCCTCGTCCTCGCGGCCGACCCCAACTCCTTCCGAAGCGCCGGGTCACCGGACAATCGCCTGATTGCGGCAGCCAGGGCCGTGGAGTCGAAACGATCGACCAAGAGCCCGACATTGTCGTCAGGCACCAAATCGGTCATCGGCGGAGCGCCTGTAGTGACTATCGGGAGCCCTGCCACCATCGCCTCTATCATGGCGTTGCCTCCGTTGCCCTCGAACAGCGAAGGGAACACGAAGATGTCGGCTGCTCCCATCAGACGGGTCAAGTCCCTTCTAGGTCCGGTGAGCCGGACAATCTGGGTCAGCCCCGCTGCGGCGATTGCTCGCTCGACGGCGGGTGACGCGTGACCTGCGCGTCCTACGATGAGCACCCGTAGATCCGGCAGAACTCGTGTCAGAGTGCCGACAGCCTCGACGAGGTACCGGTGACCCTTCTGCGGCTCTACCCGACCCACGGAGAGTGCGATCAGTGAACTCTCCGGTAGCCCGAACTCGTCAACGACGGACTTCCGGGCGTGCATGCGTTCTGAGTCGGTGAGCCCCTCTGGGTTCACTTCGACGCCGCGCGGCATGACTCTTATCTTGGCTGGGTCCAGGCCAACCGTGTTGCTCCAGGAGTCGGCGACGGCCTGACTGACCGCGTGGAACCCGGTCAGATAACGCATTGTGACGCGATCGACCGCCCCGTGAAGACGGAGCTTGGTCATCGTGACGTAGGGATTGTCAACCGTTCGAATCCGCTCGTGACTTATGTTCACCAGGCTCTCCACGGCTTTGACACCCTCGGTCCGAGCGATGATCCGTGCGGCTAGCGCCGAGCTGGGCAGGCTGGCGTGAATCAGGCTTGGGCTGATCTCCTGGACGAGTCGACGTAACCGTGACACGATGCGGGGACGGGTCGCTTTCTCATCGTCGAGCAGATAGTGGATCGGGGTGAACGGCCCGACCTCCTGTTCTCGTGAGGTGTGAGTCCGCTTCACGATGGCCACTTGGTGTTGCAGCAGTCCATGATCGAACGACTTCAGGTTGGCCACTAGTTGACGTTCGGCGCCCCCGGAGATGTCGAGGGAGTCGATCACATGCAAGATGACCGCTTTGCCGTTGTGGTTGCCTGGCTTACTCATCCGCCCCTTCCCCGACGCACCGCGAGGTTGGCGGCACCGATCGGGGGTCTAGTCTGCCAGACATGACCAAACTCCCCAGAGTCAGATGCGCGCCGTAGTCACCGGATGCGCCGGATTTATCGGCTCGCATCTCGTCGACCGACTTCTCAGCGAGGGCTGGTCGATTCTCGGGATCGACTCGTTGGCCCCCACATATGACTCCGTCGGTCGGCGCCGTCAGGTCGAGAGACTCGCCGGCCTCGAGGGCTTCGAGTTCATCGAGGGCGACATCAACAGGATCGACCTGACCGAGCTGGTCGGCGACGCAGAGGTGGTGTTCCATCTCGCCGCACGTCCCGGAGTGCGCGCCTCGTGGCGCGATTTCGCCACTGCCTCCGATGCCAACATCCTCGCCACACAGAAGGTCCTCGATGCGGTCGCATCGAACCCTGACACGAGGCTGGTCTTCTCCTCGTCGTCTTCCGTCTATGGCTCCGCCGAGGATTTCCCGGTTGCCGAGAGCCGGCCCCTGGCACCGATCTCTCCATACGGAGTGACCAAGGCTGCATGTGAAGCTTTGTTGTCGGCCTACGCCTCCCAGTACGCCGTGAATCTCACCAGCCTGCGTTATTTCACGGTGTACGGCCCCCGCCAACGATCTGACATGGCCTTCACTCGCTGGATTCGAAGCGCGTTACGTGGAGTGCCGCTGCCGGTGTATGGCGACGGAAAGGCGATCCGGGACTTCACCTATGTGGATGACGTCGTCGATGCGACCATGCTCGCTGCCAGTCCCACCACCACCGGGCATCGGATCTTCAACGTGGCGGGCGGAGGCCCTGTCTCGGTCAATGACGTGATCGAGATGCTGGGCGAGATCGTGGGGAAGGCCATCGACGTTCACCACACCGATCCCGCGAAGGGTGATCCCGCCAGAACGGGAGGAGACACCCGGCTCATCGAGCGTGAGCTCGGCTGGCGACCGTCCACCGACATACGAGAAGGTCTTGCGAAACAGGTGGAGTGGGCTCGGCGGACCTAGCCGATCGCGATGAGCCGCATCTATCTCTCGCCCCCGGACACAGGCTCCGATGACGTCGAGGCGGTGCTTCGCGCGCTCGACTCGGGCTGGATCGCTCCTCTCGGCCCTGAGGTAGACGCCTTCGAGGAAGAGCTGGCCGCGGTCACAGGCAGAGCGCACGGGGTCGCCCTCACCAGCGGAACCGCGGCCCTCCATCTGGCCCTCCTCCTCGATGAGGTAGGCCCGGGCGATCGGGTGTTGGTCTCCACCCTGACCTTCTCCGCCACCGCCAACGCCATCAGGTATGTGGGGGCCGAGCCGGTCTTCATCGACTCCGACAGGGCCACCTGGAACATGGACCCCGATCTCTTGGAAGAGGCTTTGAAAGATGGTGGCCATGCCGCCTGTGTCCCTGTGGACATCTACGGCCAATGCGCCAATTACGGCGAGATCGAGCAACTCTGCGGGGATCACGGGGTGCCGATCATCGAGGACGCCGCCGAGGCCTTGGGAGCCTCATATCGGGGTCAACCGGCCGGCTCGTTCGGAGGAACGGCCGCTTTGTCGTTCAACGGGAACAAGATCATCACCACAAGCGGTGGCGGCGCCCTGGTCACCGATGACGGTGGGTGGGCCGAGCGGGCCAGGTTCCTCGCCACCCAGGCACGGGACCCGGCTCCGCACTACCAACACAGCGAGATCGGGTACAACTATCGGATGTCCAACCTGCTGGCGGCGCTGGGCCGCTCCCAGCTGGCCGACCTCGAGCGGAGGGTGCAGATCCGGCGAGCACACAACGCTGCCTACCGGGAAGCTTTGGCCGACCTGCCCGGTGTCGAGTTCATGCCCGAGGGCGACGACTCGTACTCCACTTTCTGGCTCACCTGTCTCACCATCGACCCCGACTTGGCCGGCACCGATCGGGAGCGGGTGCGCCTCCACCTCGAGTCTCTCGACATCGAGGCGCGGCCGGCTTGGAAGCCCATGCATCTCCAACCGGTGTTCGCCGCGCACAAGTCGTACGGAGGAGAGGTGGCCGCACGGCTCTTCGAGAACGGGCTCTGTCTCCCCAGTGGGTCCTCTCTGGGCGACGACGACCGGCAGCGCGTGGTTGACGGCTTCCGGCAGGCCTTCACCCGGAAATGAGAATCCTCGGGCTCGGGGTCGACCTGGCGGACATCGATCGGGTTGGCCGGGTTCTCGCCAAGTACCCGAGGTTCGCCGACCGGTGTTTCACCGAGCACGAGCGGGAGTACGCCTTTCGTTACGCCCGACCAGAGCGGCGACTGGCGGCCCGGTTTGCAGGAAAAGAGGCGGTGATGAAGTCCTTGGGGACCGGCTGGCGACGTATCCGCTGGCGGGACATCGAGATCACCGGGGGGGGCAAGCCCACCGTCAGAATGAACGGCGATGCGGCCCGCCGCGCCGCCAGTCTCGGGGTGACCGAGGTCCTGGTGACCATTACCCACACCGAGACTTCGGCGCTGGTCATGGCGGTGGCCGTGGGGGAGCACGATACGTGAAGCCGGTCCTCACCGCCGACGAGTACCGCCGTGTGGACAAGGCCTATGGGGGAGACCTGGTACAGGCGATGGACCGGGCCGGTCATGCCGTCGCCTTGGCTGCGGTTCGAGCGGGAGCGTCGTACGGGAGCAGAGTCGTTGTCCTCACCGGTCCCGGGAACAATGGTGGTGACGGTTATGTGGCCGCCCGCTATCTGAAGACCCGCGGCGCCGCCGTCGAGGTTCACGCCTTTGCCCCTCCGGCCACGCCCGAAGCCAGGGATGCGGCGGCCAAGGCATCGACCGCGGGGGTAGCGGTCAAGGAGTTGGGCACAGAAGCCGCGGCCGATGTGGTCATCGATGCCCTCTTCGGCGGAGGCGGCCGAGGCGGTATCCCTGATGCCGTGTTGGCATGGATGAAGACCACAGCGCCGGTGGTGGCGGTCGACTACCCGACCGGGCTCGACCCAAACACCGGGACCGTCGGCGAAAAGGCGTTCCGCGCCGTCGAGACGGTGACCTTCTCATCCCTGAAGACGGGACACATCCGGGGGGATGGCCCCGAGCATTGCGGGACCGTCACCGTGGCCGAGATCGGCATCCAGGGTGGGGCACCCTCGATGTTCGTGGCCGAGGAGAGCGATGCCCCCCGCCCCGATCGCCGTCGCACAGCCCACAAATGGTCGGCGGGCGCAGTGCTGGTGATCGGTGGCTCGACCGGCATGGTCGGGGCCTCGGTGCTGGCAGGCAGGGCGGCGTTGAGCTTCGGGGCGGGAACGGTGAATGTGGGCTCGCCCCGCAGCGATGTCGTCAGCCAGATCTCACCGGAACTGCCGACCGTGACGATCGAGCAGATCGGGGAGCGTCTCGACCGATTCGATGTCGTCGTCGCCGGGCCCGGGCTCGCCGATGAGGACGCCGGGGCGGCACAACCGGTATTGGCCAAGGCCGAGCGCGTCGTCCTCGACGCCGGAGGTCTCACCCCGGCCACCCTCGACTCGGCGCGCCAGGGCGACGCAGAAGTAATCATCACCCCCCACGACGGCGAGTTCCGCCGCCTGTCCGGGGTGGGGGCGGGGGCCTTCTCGATCAGGTCGTATGCGACGAGGCAAGGGATAACCGTGCTGCGCAAGGGCAATCCCACCATGGTGAGCGATGGCGGGCCACCCGTCCTCGTCACCACCGGGGGGCCCGAGCTGGCCACGATCGGCAGCGGTGACGTCCTCGCCGGGATGATCGGCGCGCTTTGGGCGCGGGGTCTCAGCCCCATGGAGGCCGCGATCTCCGCCGCCTACTGGCATGGCGTCGCCGCGGCGGACCTGGCCGAGCATCGGACTGTCACCGCCGACGTGTTGGCCGACTACATATCCGGCTACGCATGGTGAGGCCCACCTACGCCGAGATCGACCTAACGGCGATCGCCCACAACGTGAGGGCATTCGCCGAGTTGATCGCCCCCTCGGAGGTGTGCACGGTGGTCAAAGCCGACGCCTACGGGCATGGCGACGTCCCGGTGGCCAACGCCGCCCTCGAGGCAGGAGCCGTCTCGCTGGCCGTGGCCATGGTGGAGGAGGGAGTGAGGCTGCGGGAGGCAGGGGTCGATGCGCCCATACTGCTTCTCAGCGAGCCGGGCCCCGAGTCGGCGGGTGAGGTCGGCAAATGGGAGCTGACCCCGACCGTTTACTCCCGGGACTTCATCTCCGCTCTCGCCGACCAGGGCTCGAGAGCCGCCGTCCATCTCAAGGTGGACACGGGGATGCATCGGGTCGGGGCCGCTCCCCCGGATGTTCCAGCACTCATCGCAGACGTGGAGCGCGCCCCCAATCTGGAGCTGGCCGCGCTGTGGACCCACTTCGCCGTGGCCGACGAGGACCCCGATTTCACCCACGAACAGATCGAGCTGTTCGACGAGGTCGTCTCCGGCTACGACGTGCCCATCACCCATCTCGCCAATACCGCCGGGGCAGTGCTCTTCCCCGGGGCGAGACACGACCTGTGCCGGATCGGGATCGGGACCTACGGGTTGCATCCCTGTGCCGAGACCGTCGACCGCATCTCGCTTCGTCCGGCGATGCGTGTCGTCAGCCATGTCACCCATGTGCAGCGGCTCCGGGCGGGCGAGCGGCCCAGCTACGGGCGCGTCATCGATCTGCGGAGAGACGCCACCGTGGTCACCGTCCCGCTCGGTTATGCCGATGGGTTCGCCCGCTCCCTCACGAGTGGTGGCAGCGCTCTCCTCGGCGGCCGCCGATACCCACTGGCGGGGACGGTCACCATGGATCAGATAGTCATCGATATCGGCGACGACGACTACGGGATTGGCGAGGAAGTGGTCCTGCTCGGCTCACAAGGAGCGGAGGAGATCAGCGCCGACGAGTGGGCCGAGGCACTCGGCACCATCTCCTATGAGGTTGTTTGCTCAATCGGTCCCCGGGTCCCGAGGAGGTATCTGTGAACGACTCGATCACCGCCGTTCCCGGTGTCGAGGTGGGCCACTGGACCGATCGGGAGGCGATGACCGGCTGCACGGTCATCGTCCTCCCCGAGCCCAACGTGGTCACCGGTGATGCCCGGGGAGGGGCCCCCGGCACCAGGGAGTACGCCCTGCTCCAACCGGGCATGCGGGTGGAACAGGCCCAGGCCTTCCTGCTCACCGGGGGGAGCGCTTTTGGCCTGGCTGCCGCCGACGGGGTGATGCGGGGCCTCGAACGCGATGGGCGGGGTCACGAGACACCCGTGGGCAGGGTCCCCATCGTCCCCGCAGCAGTCCTCTTCGACCTCTTCCCCGACTTCTCCGCCCGCCCCGGGCCCGATCAGGGCGAGGAGGCATATCGATCGGCCTCGACCGCTCCTGTGCAGAGCGGGCTGATCGGGGCCGGCACCGGCGCCACCGTGGCCAAGTGGCGTGGCTTCGAGCACCGGCAGCCGGGTGGGCTCGGTTCGGCGGTCAAGACCGCAGACGATGCGGTGGTTGGTGTCTTGGTGGTGGTCAACGCCGTCGGCGACGTCTTCACGCTGGAGGGCGAGTCGCTTACAGGGGGCGATGCCGAGCCGGGGCCCCCGCGACTGATGCCGGAGGCATTCACCAACACCACCCTGGCGGTGGTGGCCACCGACGCCCGGCTGAGCCGTCTCGAGCTCTCTCGTCTTGTGGTGCGCGCCCACGACGCCCTCGCCGCCTGTATCCGCCCAGTGCACACCCGATTCGACGGCGACGTTATCTTCGCCGCCTCCACCGGGTCGGTCACCGCCGATGTCGAGAGCCTCGCCGAGTCCGCCTTCGGCGCTACCGGCCGGGCGATCGAGAAAGCGGTGAGGGCCGCCACCGTCTGACGATGACCTTTGCCACAATGGCCGCTAGGTGAACTCAGCCACGCCCGCCTTTCTCCAACTGCGCGACGTCGCACTGGTCTGCACTGCCTGCCGGCTCTCGGAGACCCGTAACAACGTTGTGTTCGGGGTGGGCGACCCAGATGCGGGGTTGATGCTCGTTGGCGAGGCGCCGGGCAAGAACGAGGACCTCCAGGGAGAGCCCTTCGTCGGGGCTGCGGGCAAGCTGCTCGATGAGCTGTTGGCCGAGATCGGCCTTCAGAGATCCGAGGTCTATATCGCCAACGTCTTGAAGTGTCGGCCCCCGGGGAACCGCGATCCGCGGGACGACGAGATCGATTCCTGCAAGGGCTATCTCCGTGAGCAGATCCGGATGATCCATCCCGACGTGGTGGTCACCCTGGGTAACTTCGCCACCAAGCTGCTGTTGCGCACCGAGACCGGGATCAGCCGGATGAGGGGCCGCAGGTTCTCTTGGTGGCTGGGAGCCACCCTGATCCCCACCTTCCATCCCGCGGCCGCGCTGCGGGGGAGGCCCCAGGTCAGGGAGGACATGCAACACGACTTCGCCCTGGCCCGCACCGTGCTCGACGAAGCCGACGCACCCGCCGAGGCGGACCCGATCCAGACATCGTTGAGGCTCACCGAGTGATCGAGGTCGTCTGCGCCGGCGCTGACGACACCGAGGCGCTCGGTGGTCGTCTCGCCTCCAGTCTCCGCCCTGGTGACATCGTGGTGCTCGCCGGTGGGCTGGGGGCGGGCAAGACCCTGTTCACCAGAGGGATCGCCACTGGTCTCGGCGTCGAGGAGCCAGTGGTCAGCCCGTCGTTCGTCCTGGTCCGGGAGTACCGGAGCGGCTTCATGCCGGTGGTCCACGTCGATGTGTACCGGCTGGGATCGATCAACGAGTTCGACGATCTCGACGTGCTCGAGATGGCCAACGAGGGCGTCCTCGTGATCGAGTGGGGTGAGGCGGTCGACCCCGCGCTTCCCCGGGACCACCTTCGCGTCGAGTTCGAGGTGGCCGACGATCAGTCCCGCACCATCCGGTTCGTCCCCGAGGGGTCGTGGTCGCGGCGCGACCTGGGCGGTATGGGGTGAGGCTGCTCGCCATCGAGACCTCGACCCCCGGGTCGTCGGTGGCGGTGGTCGACGACCGGAGGACCCTCGCCGCCGCCTCCCGGATCGACCGGGTCGGTCATGCCGGGTTCCTCGTCCCCGCGATCGACTTCTGCTTCCACCAGGTGGGATGGTCTCCGGACGACCTCGACGCCGTGGTCGTCGACGTCGGCCCCGGTCTGTACACCGGGATCAGGGTCGGGTTGGCGACCGCACAGGGTCTCGCCGCCGCCTTCGGCATCCCCATCATCCCGGTGGTGTCGGTCGACGCCCTCGCCCTCGAGGCCAAGACAGGACACCGCATGATCTGGGCGGTGGTCGACGCCCGCCGTGGGGAGTTCGCGGTTGCCCGGTACAAGCCGGTGCCCGGTGGTGTGGTGAGAGAGTCGCCCACCGAGCTCATGGACCCCGACGTGCTCAAGGCCGCTCTGGAGTCGACCGTGGATCACAGCCTGGTGGTGGGCGAGGTGAGCGAGTTGCCGCAGGGGTTCTTCAGGGGGATGCACCACGTCAAGACGGCCAAGCCCCGTTATCCGTATGCCGTGGCGCTGGCGGAGATCGGAGCCGGAAAGTACGAGAGGGAGGACTATCCCCCACCCGAGGACATCCGCCCCCTCTATATGCGCGAGCCGGATGTGACCATCAATTGGGAGAAGCTGCGACAGGAGGGCCCATGGGGGTGACGACGACGGCCATTCGACCGATGACCCTCGACGACCTCGGGGAGGTGGTCACCATGGAGACGTCACACCAACCGCGACCTTGGTCGGAACAGGTCTTCCGCGATGAGCTGGCCGCCGAGAACCGGGTGTACCTCGTGGCCGAGGATGGTGGGGTGGTCGGGTTCGGAGGAGTGCTGGTCATCGTCGACGAGGCCCACGTCACCAATCTCCTCGTCGACCGGGATTATCGCAACCGCGGCATCGGGCAAAAACTCATGGTCGCCCTCATCAGCGAGGCGCTGAGGCGGGGTGCTCGTCATCTGACCCTCGAAGTCAGGAAGGAAAACGCGGCCGCCCGCAAGCTCTACTCCAGGCTGGGGATGGCCCCTGTCGGGGTGAGACCCGGTTACTACGGAGACGATGACGCCATCATCCTGTGGGCACACGACATCGACGCACCGGGCTTTCTGGAGGGTCTGGGATGAACCCGACGATCCTCGCCTTCGAGACCAGCTGCGACGAGACTGCAGTGGCTGTGGTGCGGGGGACGAAGGCGTTGTCGAACGTCTTGTCCTCCCAGGTCGACCTGCACGCCCGGTTCGGAGGGGTCGTCCCCGAGGTGGCCGCCCGGGCGCATGTCGAGGCGATCCGTTCGCTCACCCACAAGGCGCTCACCGAGGCGGGGGTTCACCCCTCCGATCTCGATGGGGTCGCCGCCACGGCCGGCCCAGGCTTGGTGGGTGCTCTCCTGGTGGGGCACTCGTTCGCCAAGGCGACTGCGTGGGCCCGTCAGCTCCCCTTCGTGGGGATCGACCACATGGAGGGCCACCTGATGGCGCCCCGCCTCCAATTCGAGGAGTTCGCCCCGCCGGCGGTGGCCCTTCTCGCCTCGGGTGGTCACTCCCAGATCGTCCACGTGTCCGAGTGGGGCCATTACGAGACTCTCGGCCACACCATCGACGATGCCGCCGGCGAGGCTTTCGACAAGTTGGGTCGGGTGATGGGTCTCGGCTTCCCTGGGGGGCCGGCGATCGACCAGGCTTCCGAAGGCGGTGATCCCCAGGCGGTCGAGTTTCCCCGGGCCCTTCCCGAGCGGCCATATCACTTCTCCTTCTCCGGGCTCAAGACCTCCGTCGTCACCTATATCGACAAGGCCGCGGCGGCCGGTGAGCTCCCTCCCCTAGAGGATGTGGCCGCCTCGATCCAGGAGGCGATCGTGGACGTCCTCGTGGACAAGACCTTTGCCGCGGTCGACGCCACCGGCGCCGGGGTGGTGGGTGGGGGTGGCGGGGTCCTCGCCAACCGGCGTCTGCGACACCGGTTCGCCGAGGAGGCCGACAAGAGAGGGATCACCCTGGCGGTGCCCGATCCGATCCTGTGCACCGACAACGCCGCCATGATCGGGGTGGCCGGGGCCCACTGGCTCTCCCACGGGCGTCTCACGGATTGGACGGAAAACGTTGATCCGTCGATGGTTTTGTGACCCGGAATCGGATCTACAACACGCATGTCCGATTTAGCAGTCTCGTCCGGAGACTGCTACATTTGCCTGGCACTCACAACAAGAGAGTGCTAACAGACGGGACACGCCTGTGTTGTCGGCAGTTCATCTACGGCGACCCGGCACCCGCAAGTAAGCACACGTAGATGCTCAAGGAGGAGCTACGTATGAAGCTTCAACCGCTCGGCGATCGAGTGGTGGTCACACCCACGGAGGATGCGGAAGCCCGCACTCCCTCGGGTCTGGTCATCCCAGACACCGCCAAGGAGAAGCCACAGGTAGGAGAAGTAATCGCCGTAGGTCCCGGTGCCCGGGACGACGACGGCGAGCGCATCGCCATGGACGTGTCGGTCGGGGACAAGGTCCTCTACTCGAAGTTCGCCGGGACCGAGGTCAAGCTCGATTCGGGCGAGTACCTCGTCCTCAGCGAGCGAGACATCCTGGCAATCGTCAACTGAGGAGCTGAGAGACAATGGCAGCGAAGGATCTTCGCTTTAGTGAAGAGGCCCGAAAGGGGCTTCAGGCGGGTGTAGACAAGCTCGCCGATACCGTGAAGGTGACGCTCGGTCCCAAGGGCCGGAACGTCGTCCTCGAGAAGAAGTGGGGCGCACCCACCATCACCAATGACGGCGTGACCATCGCCAAGGAGATCGAACTCGAGGATCCCTACGAGAACATGGGCGCCAAGCTGGCCTATGAAGTCGCCAACAAGACCGACAACGTGGCCGGCGACGGAACCACCACCGCCACCGTCCTTGCCCAGGCAATGGTCAAGGAGGGGCTCCGTCAGGTGGCCGCAGGCGCCAACCCAATGGAGCTCAAGCGGGGCATCGAGGCCGCCGTCGAGGCGGCCGTCAAGTCCATCGGCGACCAGGCCCGTGACATCGAGACCAGCGACGAGATCGCCCACGTGGCTTCGATCTCGGCCAACAACGACACCTCGATCGGCGAGGTCATCTCCGAGGCGATGGATCGGGTCGGCAAGGACGGCGTAATCACCGTCGAAGAGGGCCAGACCTTTGGCCTCGAGTTGGAGTTCACCGAGGGAATGCAGTTCGACAAGGGCTACATCTCCCCGTACTTCATCACCGACCCCGACCGTCAAGAGGCGATACTCGAGGACCCGTTCATCCTGATCGCCAGTCAGAAGATCAGTTCGGTCAACGACCTGGTCCCGGTTCTCGAGAAGGTGATGCAGACCGGCAAGGGTGTCCTTGTCATCGCCGAGGACGTCGAGACCGAGGCTCTGGCCACACTGGTGGTCAACAAGATCCGGGGCACCTTCCAGTCGATCGCGGTCAAGGCGCCGGGATTCGGTGAGCGTCGCAAGGCGATGCTTCAGGACATCGCGATTCTGACCGGAGGCACCGTCATCTCAGAAGAGGTCGGCCTCAAGCTGGAGAACGTGACCACCGAGTTGCTCGGTCGGGCGCGCAAGGTCGTCATCTCCAAGGACAACACCACAATCATCGATGGTGCCGGCAACGAAGCCGACGTCAAGGCGCGGATCGTCCAGATCGAGCGCGAGATCGAGAACACCGACTCCGACTGGGACAGCGAGAAGCTGCAAGAGCGTCTCGCCAAGCTGTCGGGTGGCGTCGTGGTCATCAAGGCCGGGGCTGCCACCGAGGTGGAGCTCAAGGAGAAGAAGCACCGCATCGAGGATGCCGTCCAGGCGGCCCGGGCCGCGGTCGAAGAGGGTGTCGTCCCCGGTGGAGGAGTCGCACTTCTTCGTGCCCAGACCGCTGTTGACAAGGTCCGTGGCGGATCCGACGATGAGAAGACCGGCCGCAACATCGTCCGCAAGGCGATGGAGGAGCCGATCCGTCAGATCGCAGTCAACGCCGGCTTCGAAGGCGGCGTTGTCGTGGAGCGGGTTCGCGCCGCGGAGGGGAGCAGTGGCTTCAACGCGGCCACCGGTGTCTACGAGGATCTCCTCGCCGCCGGTGTGATCGACCCGGCCAAGGTGACCAGGTCGACCCTGCAGAACGCCGCTTCGATCGCGGCCCTTCTGCTCACCACGGAGGCATTGGTTGCCGAGCAGCCGGAGGACACTCCGGCCATGCCCGGCGGTCACGGCCACGACGGCGGGGGCATGGACTTCTAGTTCGCGCCACAAGGTAAATCGAGAAAGGGGGCCCACCGGTTGGGCCCCCTTTTGACATGTCGAACAACCCTGCTTGAGGAGCGCCCGTCCCTAGCATCCCTGCCGTGCTCGATGAACTGCTGACCGTTTTCGACTTGTTCACTCATGAAGGTTTCTTGTACGGACTGGGTGCGGGCGTCGTTCTGCTGGCGCTCTTCTTTGCGGCCTCGCTGACGACCAAGGCTCCGGTGCCCGGCTGGGCGGTTGCGGTTGGGGGTGTTGTGATGCTGCTCCTGGCACTGCAGTTCGAGACGGAGCAGACCCTGCTCATCGCTCTGGCATTCGTCGGGGTCGCCGGCGTGTTTGTCGATGTCGCCCACTCCTCAGGTGATGGCCCGCTGGGCAAGCTCATGAGGATCGTTGCATGGGCCGTGCTGGGTGTGTCAATTGTCTGGTTTGCCGGGATCACCGAGTTCTCCGTGGATCCGTGGGTCCCGGTTGTGTTTCCCCTGGTGATCCTGGCCATCGGGGCGACCTTGCGGTCGGCGAGGACGACTCCCCTGGCGAACCTGCTCGGGCCGATGTTGGCAGTCAGCGTGTTCGGCATCTGGGTGACGGTTCCCGAGACCGACATGGTCGTGGTGCTCCTGGGAGTCTTGCTTCCGATGGGTCTGGCCACGTTGCCCCCGGTGCGAGCGCGTGCCCTCGCCCCGGGGGCTTTCGCATTGGCAGGGGTGATGGCGTGGCTCACCGTTGCCGGCGGAGACACCCGTGCCCTCTCCATCGTCGGGGGGTGGGCAGCCATTGGGGTCTTGCCACTCCTCCCAGCGCTGAGCCTGCTCGGTCGTCAACCCCCGGGAGGCGTGTTGATCTTCGGCCTTCACGTCGCATACGTCGTCGTGGTGACGAGGGTGGTCGACATCTGGGATTCGATCGCTGTGGCACTGTTGGCGATCGTTGTGCTCACCGGCCTGTCCGCCCTGGCCCTGGTGGCCGGAACCAAGCCGGCCGGTGCTGTGGATGCCCGGCAGGAATCCGGGACTCGCATCCACTGACGTTTTTCGCGTTACAGACCCAACTGGCGGGCCCACTCGTCGAGCTTGGGAAGGATCACCTCGGGGCCGAGGGGCGGGAGGGAGAACACCGCCCGGTCCACCCCCGCCTCACGCAACTCGTCGAGGCGGTCCACCTTGGCCGAGTATGCCGTCACCTCGAAGACGCGGGGGTCTCGGCCGGCGTCGGCGACCGCCTGGCGCACCGTGGCCACCTGGCCGGAGATGTCGTGTCTGGTGGCCAGCGGGATCCACCCGTCGCAGTACTCGACTATGTCGGCGAGTGTCTTCGGGCCCGGGGCGGCGCCCATGACGATGGGGGGATGGGGCTGCTGCACCGGTTTCGGCCAGGCCCACGAGGGCTCCAGCTCGAGCAGCTCTCCCTCATA
>Ga0256867_10000011_pt1 | contig 69221 bp, 58 predicted proteins | sample RVTome_15_FD_185939 | JGI IMG/M metagenome (GOLD analysis project Ga0256867, IMG submission 185939) | Soil microbial communities from uranium-contaminated site in the Upper Colorado River Basin, Wyoming, United States - RVT150D86 (HiSeq) ... | reverse complement strand
GTGCACGATCCGGTTTTCTTCGTACACGACAGTGCCATCGCGGAGCAACTGGTGCCGGCCGCCGGCATAGCCGACGATCCACGTGGCTTCGATCTTGGTGCGCATTACACGGTCTCCCTGTGACGTAGTTACGGGCTCGGCGTCGCGGATGGCTTCATGCGGTCTCGAAGCTTGAAGGTCCAGGACTGATAGGCGGCCACGGCGATAAGCACGCCGAGGCCGATCATGTCCGTAAAATGCCGTGGATCGATCAGAAGCGGCGAGAAGCAGAACAGCATGACCCGCAGTGGCCAGTTGAGTGGGCCGAACGCATACCCGCCCGTCGCCGCGGAAAGGCCGAGGACACCGATCGTGGCCGTCGCGATCACCCGGGCAATGTGCAGCGCATCGCCCTCGAGCAGAAGGCCCTGGTCGAACACGAAAGCATACGGGATGAGGAAGCCCGGTACGGCGATGACGAACGCCATCCACCCGGTCGTCCACAGATTCGAGCGGCCGATACCCGCGGCGGCGTACGCAGCGAGCGCAACCGGCGGCGTCACCATCGAGAGGATCGCAAAGTAGAAGACGAAGAGGTGCGAGGCAAGGGCGGGAACACCCAGCTCCTGCAGCGCGGGCGCCACGAGTATCGCCGATACCAGGTAGGCGGCGGCCGTGGGCATGCCCATGCCGAAAATGATGGTCAGCAGCATCACGCCCGCGAGCGTGATCAGCAGCGAATTACCTGCGACGTCGAGCAGCCAGCGCTGCATGTTAAGCGCCATGCCGGTTTCCACCAGCGTGCCCACGATGATGCCCGCCACCGCCGACGGCACGGCGATGTCGGCGGTGGTGCGCGCCGCCGTGATGACCGAGTCGAAAACGGTTTTGAGTTTCATCCGCGTCCCAGTGCGCAGCCAGCTCACGATGATGATGGCGAGCGTGGTGATGCCGCCGGTCAGCATCAGCGAGTAATGCGACATCAGCAGGTAGATCATCAGGAAAAGCGGCGGGATGAGATGCCATCGCACACGCAGGCCCGCCAGCGACTCGGCCACCGGCAGCGTCGAGTCCGGCCCCAGGCCGCTCCGTCGCGCCTGGCAGTCGACCACGGCGAAGAGCGAAACGTAGTAGAGCAGCGCCGGCACGATCGCCGCAATGACGACGTCTGCGTAGCCGACGCCCACGATGTCGGCGAGGATGAACGCGGCTGCGCCCATGATGGGCGGCGCGAGCTGGCCGCCGGTGGACGCCGTCGCCTCGATGGAGGCGGCCTGGGTCGCCTTGAACCCTGAACGCTTCATGAGCGGAATGGTGATGACGCCGGTAATCAACACGTTGGCGACAGCGCTTCCCGAGACTGTCCCGAACAGGGACGAGGAAAGCACCGATGCCTTGCCGGCTCCTCCCCACGCGCGGCCGGTCAGACAGTAGGCAAGGTCCACGAACAGCTTGCCTGCGCCCGAGCATTCCAGAAAGGCGCCCACCAGCACGAAGTAGAACACCATGTGGGCGGAGGCGGAAATCGGCGTGCCGAAGATGCCCTGGGTCGAGAGCACCTGCATGTCGATAAAGCGCATCAGGCTGAGACCCCGATGCGCGAGCGCCCCGGGCAGGTGGGGCCCGAGCAGGATGTAGCCGATGAAGAGCACCGCGATGACCGTGAGGATGATTCCCGCAATGCGGCGGCACGCCTCGAGCAGCACGACGATCAGCACCAATCCGAAAGCGATGTCGAGGGCGAAGACCTCGTCGACGCCGGCGATGCGCTCGGTGACGCGCGGGCCTTGCAACGCGAAGTAGCCCGCTGCAACCAGGGCGGCAGCGGCGAGCACCAGGTCGGGGAGCGGCACCGCATCGTGAGCCTTGCGCCGCGCCCGCCACCCGCAGATGAAGAAACTGACCGCGGTCGCGGCCCCGACGTGAACGCCGAGGAAGGTGAGATGATCGAGCGAACGCCCCAGCAGCAGCTGGGAGAATTCTACGACCGTCAGTGTGACAGCGATCACGCCGAGCACCCACCGCGCGCCGGCGGCGGGCAGCTCAAGCGCGATCATGTCGCCATTCCCCCGCTTTCATCGCGGGTGCATCACCTCATCAATCCGGCTTCTTTGTAGTACTTGACCGCGCCGGGATGCAGCGGGCAGTTGCCACTCAAGCCCGGGTCCGCCGCCAGCTTCGGATTGAAGTCGGAAAGCGCCGCGTGGATCTTGGGCAGCCTGCTTGCGTTCTCGATGATCGTCTTGGTAACGGTGTAGACCACGCTGTCCGGCAGGTCGGCGCGGACGAGAAGGTTCGTGGCCGCCTTCACGGTCTTCACCGGTGCGGTCTGGCCCTTAAACGTGTTGGCCGGCATTTCGGCGGGGGCCCAGCCGTTCTTCTCAACCATGCCCTTGATCACCTTGTCGGGCAGGGGCAGAACGCGCATGTCATTGATCGTCACGATCTGTGTCGCACCCGGATGGCCTTTGGTCACGATGTGGGCCCAGCCATCCGCCTGGCCGTCCTTGATGGTCTGGGCGGCCCCGGCGCGCGTGGTCGCTTCAATCTGTCCGCCCTTTTTTGAAACTTCCTCCTTGCTCGAGTCGAGAAGCGCCAGCACCTGGCGGACTGCCTGCTCGCCGGTTCCGCCCGGCCTCGTCGTGAGCAGGTGGAACTTGTTTTTGCCCGCCGCGATGTCCTCCCACGACGTGATGCCGGATTTCTTCGTGACGAAGGTGCCGACGTAGTAGACGTCGAGGCCGCCCAGCACGCCGCGGATCTTCGTCTGCTTGTCCTTGAACGCACCAAACCCGCCGCAGCCCTCGGCGGAGGTCACGGCGAAACTCAGGCCCAGCTCGATCTCGCCGGCCTGGAGAAGCTTGATGTTGCCGACGCCGCCGGCCTTGGGCAGCACATCGACTGAGGAGCCGGCAGGGAGCTGCCGCTTCACGAGGTCGGCGATGCCCGCACCGTAGTTGTACCAGGCCGACCCGATGCCGACGGTACCGAAGCGCAGGCTGACCCTCTCTTGTGCAAGCGATGGCAGGGCGGTGAGGCAGATGCCCGCGGCGGCCATGAGCGTAATAGCACGAATGGGTTTCATGGATGACCTCCTTTGTAGTGTTTGTCGCCGTTAATCGATCACAAGGGCGCGCGGCGACTACACGCTCGATGCTGGTGGTGCGGTTAAACCTTCACGCCGGCTGCTTCGAGGATGCCGCGGACCCGGGCGCGCTGCTCCTCGGAGATGACCAGCCGCTCGGCGAAATCCTGGCCAACCGGCCGCGTTGCGTCGATGCCCATCTTGGTGACGGTGAACGTCTCGGGATCCGAGGTCGGATCGAGGATTGCTCCCTTGCAGCCCGGGATGAGGACGATGTCCTTCTCGGCGCGCACGCGCGTGGCCACCGCCCACATGACGTCGCTCATGTCGTAGATGTCCACGTCGTCGTCGACCACGATCACATATTTGGTGTAGAACTCGGTGCCGAGCGCGGCCACGATTGCCTGCTGAGGTTCGCCCTGCGCGGTCTTCCGCATCTTGACGATCGCGAGGAACGCGCCGCATGTGCGATGCGGGACATGCACGGCGAGGACATTGGGCAGGTTGCGACGCAGCGTGTTGAGAATCTCGCCCTCGCGCGTGACGCAGGACACGAGGATGTGGTCCTGCGACATGCCGGAGACGACCGAGTGGTACACGGCGTCCCGGCGCATGCGGATGCGGTGCGCGACGAATACGTTCTGCGTGCTTCGATAGGACGCGTAGCCGGTAAACTCCCCGAACGGGCCTTCGGGCTCCTTGACATTGGCGAGGATCTCGCCCTCGATCACGATCTCGGCGCCCGCGGGGACCTCCAGGTCCTGAACGCCGGTTTTCGCGAGCCGATAAGGTTCGCCGAAGAGGCCGCCGATGATTTCGAACTTCCTCACATGCGGCGGGTAGGCGTAGGCCATCGAACCCATGTAGTGGAGGGGATGGATGCCGAGCGTGACCGCAGCGGGAAGATTCTGCCCGCGTTGCTCGGCGCGCCGGTGGAATTCATACATGCGCCGGCGCGAATGCAGCGACAGGCCCAGCCGGTTCTTTCCCTTGACCATCAGCCGGTGGAAGCCGGTCGTATCCACGCCCGTCACCGGGTCGCGCGCCGCGATCTGGCCGGCGGTGATGTAGGGCGCGGCATCGTTGCGAAAGTGAAGGGGAATGGGCAGCTTGCCGAGGTCGACCTGGTCACCTTCCAGCGCGACTTCCTGCCAAGGAGCGCGGGCCACCACATCGCAGGGAATATACTTCTGGCAGCGCTCGCGGAATGCGGTCGGCAAATCGGCCGGCTCGACGCCGAGGCAGGCGGCGAGCAGCCTGCGGTTGCCGGCGATGTTCGTCACGATCGGCATCGAGTGCCCCTCGACGTTCTCGTAGACGACGACCGGGCTCCTCCCGGCGCGCTCGAGCTCGAAGACGAGCGAGGTGATGTCCCGGTCGGCGCGGACGGGCGCCCGGATGCGAAGGATTTCTTCCGGGAAATCGCGCTCGACCATGAAAAGAAAACCGCGCAGGCTCTGCCGCAGGGTATCGGCAGCGGCGACGTCCATCGTCCACTCCTCCTCGTGGGGCCCGCAACGCCCAATTCATACTATGTTTCATACGATAGCATGAGCGTTTCCGGCTGCCTAGCCCGATGGTCGGCGGGCTCATCGCCATTGTGGACATGACGCTCGAGGTGTGCGAAGGCGAGGTGCTCTCCGGCCCCGGTCCGGAGTTGCTCAACAACCCGCACGTCAAGAAGGCTTACCTCGGCGCGTAGAGCGGGAGGGCGCCTGAACCCAACGGCGCCGTCTACGTATCCCGCAGGTCCGCCGGAAAAAGCTCATCGACCGTGGGCGCCCGGTCGAGCAGGCCCTGCTCGCGGGCAAAGCCGATCATCGTCTGCAGATCGTGACGGTTCGCGCGCAGCCCCTGCGGATAGGGGTCTTGGCCGAAGAATGCGTGCTCCTGCTCGACGTAGGACGCGGCCCACGCCAGGCTCAGGCGGTGCGGCTGCCGCATGAGCTGCGCGTAAATTCTCTGCGCCTCGCTCAACGCGTCGAAAAGACTCCGTGCCGCCCACGGCGCCCGGTCAAGAACCTCCTGCTTGATCACGACCGGATGCATGATCGGGAAAATCCGCGTGCGCCTGAAATACTCCTGCTCTTCCCTTTGAAAATCGGGAAACAGGCGGGCAAGCACCCGCTTCCCGGCGACCCAGCTTGACGGCAGGGCAGGCTCCACGGTGGCGTCGATCTCACCGGCAAGCAGCAGGTCCTCGAGCCGTTGACCTTCCTTCAGCTGCTCGACCCGGATGGTGGGCGGCGGCTTCGTTCCCACCAGCTCATTGTTGGCGCATACCCAGATCGCGTCTTCGACGGCAAGGCCGTAGTCATGGGCGAACATGCCCTTTACCATGACCGCAAGGGTGTTTTCGAAGGTTCGGATCCCGATCCTGCGGCCTTTCAGGTCCGAGGGCTTGCGGTACTCCGACCCTGCCCTCACGAAACAATAGTGATGGCCGAACATCCGTCGCGGGAAGAAGGGGATCGCCTGCAGCCAGTCGATGTTCCTGGATCGCGCGATGAGGTAGCCTGCCATCGAGAATTCGCACGCGTCGAAGGCCCGGTCGTGATACATGCGATCGTGGCGCTGCTTGCTCTCCAGCGTGATCCATTCGATGTCGAGCCCCGCCGCCTCGACCTTTCCCTCCAGAACGGGCTGCAGGAAGTCGTACCGGTCCATCGCCAGGGTCAGCTTGAGCGTGGCCATCGCCTGTCCCGTGATCACGCGACTGCTTCGCGCGCCGCTACCGGTCCTCTTCCCCGAAGGGCAGGCTGGTTCCAAGACCCCTCTCCATCGCGCGCTTGTAGACCCACTGCCCGATGCCGGCGTCCAGGATGCCCATGCCCGGCGATTCGTAGAGGATGATGTCCTTGTCGCTGCGACGCCCCTCTTTCTTGCCGGCTACGACGTCGCAAAACTCGGCCACAACGTCCTCGCGCTTGAACTTCCCGCTCGAGAGCAGGGTGTTGAAAGGCTTGCGGGGCGGGTTGTCGCCCAGCACCTGGTCGCCGCCGGAAAGGAACACACGCGAGCGCAGCACCGTGTCCTCATCGCACTCCCCCGGCGCGAGCGACATGTAGAGCGCGCCCGGCTCGAGCCAGCTTCCCTCGAACACGATCGTATTCCCGCTGGTGGCGGTGATCATGATGTCGGTGTTCTTCACCGCTTCGCGCCCGGAGGCAGCGGCCTCCACTTCGATGCCGAGCGCCGGCCCCATGGTCTCGACGAATCGGCGGACGTTCGCCGGATCTCGGCTGTAGACCTTGAGCGTTCTGATGGGGCGAACCGCGCACACCGCCCGGGCCATGCCGCGCGCGTAGCGTCCCGTGCCGATGATCCCGAGGGTGCTTGAATCCGCCCGTGAAAGATACTTCGCGGCCACGCCATAGGGTGAGGCTGTGCGGATGGCGTGAAGATGGTAGTCGGAAATGATGGCGGACATTCCCATGTCCGACCAGTCGAACAGGCAGATGACCTCCGATCGGTTGGTTCCGCGATAGCCGGAGTAGACGCGAACGGCCGCTGCACCCAGATCGGGGACCATGCCGGGCAGGATGCGGATGTTGTGCCAGAGATGCCCGGGATGCCTGGGATGCGCCATCGTGTAGCGCTTCAGGTGGAACGTGCTTCCTTCCGACTGCTGCCTGAGCACCTGCTCGATGACGGCTACCGCCTCGCCTGCGGCGCCCGGGCCCTCGATGGCGCGCTTGACGTCCTTTTCGGTCAGAAACAGCATTACATCCCCCCGTGATCGGATAATCGCTGGTCGGCTCGCTCGTAACCTGCCACTCGGAATCGGGTTGCGCGCGAAGACAGGGAACGGCGCGCCCTTCACGCCCTCGTCGGCGGTTTGGCGGCATGCTGCGAGCCGCGGATGCACATGCGCCCGCGCGGGTCCTGCCACAGCTTCTCCTCGGCGTGCAGTTGTGACAGCGCACGGGTAATCGAACGAAAATCGTAATTGGCAAAGTGCTCGGCGATGTCGGAGTAGTACTTGGGGGCGCTCTCGATCAGGGCGTGTATCTGTTTCGCGAGCTTCGAGATTTCACCGGCCGGCGCCTCGAGCGTGGCCGGCACCGCATCGGCTTTTCCGGCGACATAGTCCTTGATCTTCGCACGATCCGCGTACGCGTACGAGATTCGCTCGTAGCGCTCCCGCGGAATGCCTTCGCCGATGGTGGCATCGATCCCGACCTTGGCGCCGGTCGGCACCGTGCCGAAGGGCACGATGGGCAGGCTGGGGTCGAGCGGTTTGGCGCGCGCGCCCGGAATGACGAACACATCGCGGTCGCCCTGGACGCGCGTGGCGATCGCCCATTCGACGTCCATGGCGTTGAACACGTCGATATCGTCGTCGACCACCACGGCGTGCTTGACGTCCATGACCGAGAGCGCCGCCAGCAACGCGTTCTTGCCTTCGCCGGCCTGCTTCTTCACCGAGATGACCGCATGCCACATGGCGCACCCGCCGGTGGTGACGTTGAGGTCGCGCACCTGAACGCCCGCGTTCTTGAGCGCCGCACGAATCGCCGTATAGCGCGTGGACGCACCGAGCCAGGTGTTCTCCCAGGGCATGTGCAGCGAGTAATAGATCGCGTCGCGCCGCCGGGTGATCGCCTTGATCCTTACCAGCGGGTTCCAGTGCAGCCCGCCCATCAGGCGCGTGAACTCGCCGAAGCGTCCCTCCGGCCAGGTCCAGCCGGTCGGAAGGATCTCCGCTTCCAGGACGATCTCCGCGCCGGCGACGCATGGCAGGTCTATGGTTTCGCACTGCGCGAGCTCGGCCGGCGCGCCGCGTATTCCCCCCGCGATGCCCATCTCGTCGACCCCGACCGGCGCCCGAAAGCCCGCACCCATGATCTCGAAGGGATGCGTCCCGATCGAGATCGAGATGGGAAGGGCGCGGCCGTCCTCCAGCGCGCGCTGCGCGAACAGGCGCATGTTGTTGGGCGTCACGATGTCGATGCCCGTCAGGTTCTTTTCCTTGACGAGGAAGCGGTAGACGCCGGAATTGAAGCCGTACTCGGGATCGCGCGACATCACGACGCCCGCCGTGATCATGGGCCCGCCGTCGTAGATCGAGGACATCGGGATCGGCAGCGTGAGGAGATCGACGTCGTCGCCGGTCTGTATCACCTCCTTGTGCAGCGCTGTCTCGACGTAGCGTGGCGCAACCGGATGGTCGAGCCCATGGCGCAGCTTGTCCTCGATTTCCCGGAACTGGCCGCACCCCATCGCCAGCGTGATTCGCCGCTGCGTGCGGTAGAGGCCTGACACCACGGGCAGTTTGTAGCCGATGATGTTGTGAAAGAAGAGCGCAGGCTCGGACTGATCGACGAGCGTCGCGATGTGCCGTATGTCCACCGGCTGCTTGATGTCGACAAGTTCGCGCTCCCGGCGCAGGCGCTCGAGAAATTCCCGGAAACCCTCGTTCATTAATTGCTCCCTGACCAAGCGATGCGTGAATGCGACCCCGTCACGGCTCGCGGCTCCTCAGCGCCGTGACCCGCAATGCCGAGCGTACTTGCTACCCGAGCCCCGGCAGTGAACGTAGCGATCCATCTCCCCGTGCGCAGCGCTGAAGCCCAGGCTGACGATAACCGCAAAACCGGTGTGAACAGGCTCACTTTACGGAAATCTTCGCGGTCGTGATCACCTTCCGCCACTTCGCCATCTCCGATTTGATCATGTCGAGAAACTCGGCCGGCGTGTTGGTGACGGGGTCGGCGCCGAGGTTCGTGAGCCTGTCGGCGACCGTCCGGCTGGTCACGGCCCGGGTAACCTCCTTGTGCAGGCGATCGAGGACCGCTTGCGGCGTCCCGGCCGGCGCGAGTATTCCGTACCACTGATTGACCTCGTATCCCGGGAGCGTCTCGCCGAGCGTCGGCACCTGCGGGTCCCTGCGCCGGGAACCCGTTGTCGCCAGGGCGCGGAGCCGGTTCGCCTTGACATGGGGCGCCGCAGCCGGTCCGCCGCCGAACGAGATGGCCATTTCGCCGGTGAGCACGGCAACCATCGCGGGACCGGTGCCTTTGTAGGCGACGTGGATGATGTTCACATTCGCCATTTGCTTCAGCAGCTCGCCGGCCAGGTGGGTGTTGCTGAGGATGCCGCTCGAGCCGTACGTGAGCTCGCCCGGGCGCGCTTTCGCGAGCGCCACCAACTGCTTCACGGAGTGCACCGGCACGGACGGATGGATGACGAGCGTGTAGTCCGTGACGCCGACGAGGCTGATCGGCGCGAAATCCTTGATCGGATCGTACGGAAGATTGGGGGTGACGCTCGGAACGACCGCATTCGGCGCGCCGCTGCCGAGGAGAAGCGTGTAGCCGTCCCGGGGAGCCTTCGCGGCGATCTCCGTGCCGATGCGTCCGGTCGCGCCCGAGCGGTTCTCCACCACCACCTGCTGTCCAAGCTGTGCGGTCAGTGCCTGCGCCATGATGCGCGCCGTCGCGTCGATGCCGCCGCCGGGCGGGTACGGCGCGATCAACCGGATGGATTTGGACGGATAGGCCTGCCCCATAGCATTGCCGATGCCGAGCAGGCACAGCGCGATGAAGGCCTGGGTCGCTATTCTGGTCATGGTCTCCCCCTTTGCGGATGTAAGCGGCAGTTCTGGTTGAATGACAGAATCGGCCGGCGCGCAAGCGATATCGCGTGGGATCCCGCTGCGGCGGGCGACCCCAATTGCGGACCGACGCCGGTCGCCTGTCCGGCCCGTCGGCGCGCGACTCGCCGAATCCGTCGCGCGGCGTTACGCCTCGTGTCGCCGGGGTGAACTTATAATAATATTAGGATAACCGTATCATAGTAAAAATCCGACTTCAACAATCCGGAGGTGAAGCGTTGGGCGCTTCGGCGCGGTGGCCTGCGGCATCGATGCACAAGGCGTCGCGGAGGGCATGCCCGCCGGCGCGCGATCAGCGCCCGATCAGGCGGCGGAGGAAGCGCTTGATGCGGCTCACGAGAGCGGAGAAGAACAGCCCGCCGGCGTCGAGCTCGGCTGCAGGGGCGACCGGCGCGTCGCCGCGCCTGCTCAGGCGCGCGTGAAGGTTCTGCGCGAAGGCGCCCGTCATGCGCCGGGCGATGTCGTGTATGAGGCTCGAGCGGCCGAACTGCGCGAGCGGGCCGGTCAGCGTGAATCCGAGCTCGACGTCGACCCGGGTTGTGCCGCCCCCGCCTTCCTCGTGCAGCTCGTAGCGGATCTCGCCGCGCGTCGATGAGCGCGAGCGCGCATCCTCGGCGGTGCCGCGAATCACCCCTGAAAATGTTGACGCGTCGCGAACGATATCGGCCGCCCCGACGAACTCCGAGACGATCGGCCCGACTTTCACCCTGATCCGCGTCTCGACGTGATTGTCCGCGGGCGTGCCGAGCAGGGATGCGCCGGGCAGGCAGGTCGCGACTTCGCCCGGGCGTCCGAACAGCGCCCACACTTCGGCGCGCGGATGATCGACGATGAAGGATTCCCGCAGCGTCGTCTGCGGCTTGCCCATGGGTTGCGACGAGACTGCGCGGGCCGAGCGATCCCTGGCGCCGGCGGGATCGGCGGCGATCGCCGGCGCCGCGATCCTGGCGCTGCCCATCATCGGTCGCGCGCGTCCGGAGCCGGCCGGTCCGACCTCGGCGCGCGGGCCCCCCGGTGCCGGCAGCGCCTTTGCCCTGCGCTCGGCGATGACGCTCTCGATCGCGCGCACGATTCCGACATAGCCGGTGCAGCGGCACAGGTTCCCGCTCATCGCGACGCGGATGTCGCGGGACGTGGCATCGGGCATGCGAAGGACGATGTCGCGCGCGGACGCCAGCATTCCCGGCGTGCAGTAGCCGCACTGCAACCCGTGCTCGCGCATGAAGGCCGCGCGCAACGCACCGACGATGTCATCGTCGTCGAGGCCTTCGACGGTGGTGATGCCCGCGCCGTCGCAGGCGACGGCCAGCGTGATGCAGGAGCGCACCGGCACGCCGTCGACGAGAAGCGTGCACGCGCCGCACACGCCGTGCTCGCAGCCGAGGTGCGTCCCGGTGAGGTTGAGACTGTCCCTGAGAAAATCCGCGAGATGGGTGCGCGGCTCGACGTTTGCCGAGACGGTCTTCCCGTTGACCGTGAGGTTGATGGTCCTCATGATTGCGCGGCCTGCTCGATCGCGCGTTTCAGCGCGACGAGATGCAACTGCCGTTCCACTGCGTCGGCCATCCCGGCGTCGTCCAGCGCGCGCGCGGCCGCGTGCGCGTCGTAGGCCCTGGCGAGACCCGCTTCGGGATTTCCGCCAAAGAGGGCGGCCGCATCGGAGAAAACGATCGGGACCGATTCAGTGGCCCCGATGACCGCCCGTAGGATCCCGCGTGAGGGATCATGCAGGACCGCGCCGATCGCCTGCGCCATCTCGCCGGTCTTGCGGGCGATCTTGTGAAAGCCCCAGCGCGCGTCGCGCGACACGCGGGGGATGCGCACCGCCTCGATGAGCTCACCGGGCTCGAGCGCGACCTCGAACACGCCGGTCATGAACCCGTCAACGTCGACCACGCGCTGCCCCGACGGCCCGACGATCAGGACCTTGGCGCCGATCGCGGCCAGGCACGGCATCCAGTCGGCCGCCGGATCGCCGTGGGCGAGGCTGCCGCCCAGGGTTCCGCGGTTGCGAATGGCGCGGTAGGCGATCCCGCCCGCAACGTGCGGCAACGCACCTCGGGTCGCATCGGGCACGCGCCCGTCCTCGATGTCCGCGTGCGTCACGCACGCACCGAGGACTACGGCGTCCGCGGTTTCCTCCACCCTTTTCAGCTCGGGGATCGCCGTGATGTCCACGAGCAGGTCCGGCTGCATGAGGCGCAGGTTGAGCATCGGCCCAAGCGATTGCCCGCCGGCCAGCATTTTGACGAAGAGATCCTCGTGGCGCGTCAACGCGATCAGGCCGTTCAGGTCGGGGGGGCGCTCGTAGTCGAACGCTGACGGTTTCAAGCACGCGCTCCCGCGCCGCCCTGCGCCTTCCCGGACGGCGGGCGCGACCCTGCCTTGGCGATCGCCTCGAGAATGCGCCTCGGCGTCGCCGGCGACTGCAGGACCTCGGCCGCGCCGAGCGCGCGCAGCGCGTCGTTGATTCCGTTGGTGATCGCGGCGGGCGGCGCGATGGCGCCGCCTTCGCCAATCCCCTTCACGCCGAACTCGGTGTAAGGCGAAAGCGTTTCCATGTGGATGATGCGCAGGTCGGGCACTTCGGTCGGCCCGGGAAGGAGATAATCGGCGAGCGTAGATGCGAGCGGCTGTCCCGAGCTGTCAAACGGCATCTCCTCGTACAGTGCGGTGCCGATGCCCTGGGCCACGCCCCCGCAGATCTGTCCGTCGACGACCATCGGGTTGACGAGCTTGCCGCCGTCTTCGACGATGACGTAGTCGAGGATCTCGACGGTACCGGTTTCCGGGTCGACCGCAACCACCGCGGCATGCGCCGCGTAGCTGAACGTTCCGGAGTCCCGTAGCGGCTTGTAGCCTGACGTCGCCTCCAGGCCGCCCGGATTGACTCCTGCGGGCAAGTCCTGGGGGCGCAGGTACCAGGCCCGCGCGACTTCCTCGAGGGTGACGCTGCCCGACGGACCGACGACTTTGCCGTCGCGCACCGCCGCGCCGGTCTCGGTTTTCATGAGCCAGGCACCGATCTCCGCGGAGCGCCGTGCAATTTCCTTGCAGGCGCTCGATACCGCGCCGCCGGCCATCACCATCGAACGCGAGCCCCAGGTCCCGGTCGAGTACGGGGTGATGGCGGTATCGCCGTGAATCACCTTGATCCTGGCGATGTCGATGCCGAGAATCTCGTGCGCAACCTGCGCGAGCGTCGTCTCCATGCCCTGGCCGTGGGAGTGGACCCCGACGCGGAGCTCGAGCCCGCCGTCGGGCGTCAACCGCGCGGTCGCCTGCTCGTATCCGGGCACCATCGGGATTCCCCAGCCCGCGTACACGGAAGTGCCGTGCGCGGCCTGCTCGCAGTACACGGCGGTGCCGACGCCGATCAGCCGCCCGTCGCCGGCGCCCGCCCGCTGGCGCGCGCGCACCGCCGGCAGGTCGATGGCCGCCACCGCGCGGCGCAGAGCTTCCGGGTAGTCGCCGCTGTCGAAATGCTTCCGGGTGATGTTGTCGAACGGCATCTGCTCGGGCCGCACCAGGTTTCTCAGCCGGACTTCATGCGGCTCGAGTCCCGCCTCCCGCGCGATCGCGTCGAGCACCAGCTCGAGCGCGAAGCACACGCCCGTGCGGGCAACGCCGCGGTACGGCAGGATCCCGCATTTGTTGGTGGCGACCGAGTACGTCCTGCAGCGGTACGCGGGAAAATGATACGGTCCCGGCAGGATGCTCGCGACCTGCGCTGCCTCGAGGCATGCCGAGAACGGGTAGGAGGAGTACGCGCCCGAGTCCACCGTCGCCTCGCAATCGATGCCCAGCAGGCGGCCGTCGCGGTCCGCGTAGCCGGTGATCAGGTAGTGGTGCTCGCGGCAGTTTGCGCTCGCAGTAAGGTGCTCGCGCCGGTCCTCGATCCAGCGCACGGGGTGGTCACAGTGCATGGCAAGCCACCCGAGGGCAACCTCTTCCGGCAGCAGGATGCCCTTGTAGCCGAAGCCGCCGCCCACGTCGGGCGCGACGACGCGGATCCTGCCGTGGTCAAGCCCGAGGCACTCGGAGAGCCCGGTGCGCACAATGTGCGGCATCTGGGCGGCAGAATAGACGACGAGCTGCTCGAGCCGCCGATCCCAGTGCGCGACGACGCCGCGGCCTTCCAGTGGCGCCATGCACTGGCGTGCGGTTCGGATCTCGCGGGTCACCTTGATCGGGGCCTCGAGCGCCCTGGCGATGTCGACTTCGACGTGGGTCTCGAGGAAGATGTTGTCGCCCCAGCCTTCGTGCACGAGCGGCGCGCCTGCTGCGCGCCCCTGGAGCATGTCGTGCACCGCGGGGAGCTCCTCGAGATCGAGGCGCACCGCCGCTGCGATGTCCTCGGCAGCGGCCCGGGTGTCGGCGAGGCACATCGCGACGAGCTCGCCCACGTGGCGGACCTTCTCCTCCGCGAGCGCGGGCTGCACGGAGACCTTGAATCCGGTGAGCCCAGAGACGGCACGGATCGGCTTCACGTCGACGAGGTCTTTCGCGGTAAAGACGCTGCCGCGGTGTTCCTCGCGGATCTCAACGCCCCGGATCCGTGCGTGCGCCAGCGGGCTTCGCACGAACGCGACATCCTTCATACCGGCGAGCCTCAGGTCGGCGACGAACTGACCGCGGCCGCGCAGCAGCCGGTCGTCTTCCTTGCGCAGCGCGCGGGCGCCGACGCCCTGACCGGATATCACCCTGCTTTGATCGTCGGCCATGATTGCCTGGAGATCCCCCTGCAGGTGTATTGCCTTGTGCGCGTCGGGTGCCGCTTGGCGGTCATGCCCGAAAATCGCATGATCCAGTGCCCATTTCAATGGGCCGTCTTGCGGCGGCGCGCTTTCTGCGATCTGCGTCGTCCGCGCCCCGCCCGGGGCTTCGGCCGGCCGAAAAGATCGATGTAGAGCTTGATGCAGTCGCTGCGGTAGACGATGTCGGCGACGTAGATCGCCAGGCCCTCGCGATTCGTGACTACGCAGTGGCACTCGGCCGTCGGCGTGCCCAGCGGAACCTGCAGCAGGCTGGCCGTCTCGGGGCTCGCGGTGCCGATGACCAGCGTCTGGTGCGCGCGCTCGATGCTGACGTCATCGCGTGTGGCCAGCACCGGCAGCGCGGTGTGCGTGAGGAACGCGTCGGGGTCGCTGTCGTAGATTTCGCGCGCGAGGTGGAGGCTCACGATCGCGTACGGGGTGTCGCCCTTCAACTGGAGGCTGCGCAGGAAGACGTATTCGTTCGCGAGCGTGCCGTCTTCCTCCGCCAGCGTGGGCGCCCGCGGCGGATTGTCGACCTTGATGATCTTCGGGACATTGCCCTTGATCGGCGAGATCAGGGACTCCCAGGAGGTCTCGAGCCTTAACCAATGCTTGTTCTGCACCGTGTCGGCGACAAAGGTTCCGCGCCCCTGCTGGCGGTGGACCAGTCCCTCGCTTTCCAGGAGCTCGATTGCAAGGCGCACCGTGACCCGCGCGACCTCGAATTCGCGCTCCAGCTGCTCGAGCGTCGAAATCTTCTGTTGCGGCTGCCAGTAGCCGGTCTCGATCCGGTGCCGCAGCGCCGAGGCGATCTGGATGTACAGCGGGACGGCGCTCTGCGCGTACATCATCTTCAGTTTCGACATACCGGGATCTCTTTCCTTTATGCGATCGTTGCTGCTCCTGTCGGATGCGGGGCGCCTACTATTCAGCATGAGCCACGGTGTGGAGCGCATCGATCTCGTGCCTTATCGCCGCCTCTTGCTCCTTGCGGTGCCGCTCGGCTTCACGTACCTCGATACTGACGAAACGGATGGGCCGGCCCGGCCTGCGGCGCCCGACGAGCGGCAGGTCGGCCGAGACCACGGTCGCGATCTTCGGATAGCCGCCGGTCGTCTGGTGATCGGCCATGAGGACGATGGGCTGGCCGGAGCCCGGCACCTGGATCGAGCCGGGCATGACCCCGTCCGAGACGATGTTGTAGCCCTTTGCGTGCGCGAGGGGCGGTCCATCCAGGCGGAAGCCCATCCGGTCCGACTGGGGCGACACGGTGTACACGGACGACAGGAAGGTTTTCACCGCCTCGTCGGTGAAGTAATCGGCCTGGGGGCCGAGCACCACGCGCACGGGCTGCTCGAGGCCGGGGTCAAGCGCGCGGGGCAGTGCGCTCTCGGCACGTACCTCTGCCCCGGCGAGTCGCAGCGGCACCACGTCGCCTTTCTGCAGCCGCCGCCCCTCGAAGCCGCCGATCACGCCGCGCACGTAGGTGGAGACGCTACCGAGAACGGGCGCCACGTCGAACCCGCCTTCGATGGCGAGATAGGCGCAGGCCGAGTCGCCCAGGGGACCGATGCGGAAAACCTCTCCACGGGTCAGCCGCACGCTTTGTCCGGCCGGAACGACGCGCGCGCGTTCCGAGCGCACCTCGAGTCCCGCGCTGCAGCCGACCAGCGCCACGCGGATGGCGTCCGCCAGGACCTCGCACGTTGGCCCCTGCAGGAGCAGCTCGAACGCGGCGGTATCGCCGGCGTTGCCAACCAGCGCGTTCGCAAGGCGGAAGCTGACGGGATCGAGGGGTCCGGATCCGGGCACGCCGATGTCCTGATAGCCGATCCGTTTCGCGCCCTGTGCGGTCGTGTGCACGCCCGGCGCCATGATATTCAGCGCGGGCTTCATGCCTCGATCGCCTCGCACGGAACCTCGTACCGGTTGGCGGCGACCGCAGCGCGGATCGCGTCGAACTCGGGCGGTCCGACCGGCTCGAAACAAACCTTGTCGCCCGGGGAAAGCAGGGCGGGCCGCGCCCAGTGCGCAGCGAACAGGCGCACCGGGGTTGCGCCGATCAGGTGCCAGCCGCCGGGGCTCTCGACCGGGTAGATTGCCGTCATGCTGGTCGCAATGGCGATTGACCCGGCCGGGACCCGGACGCGCGGGTCCGTCCGGCGCGGAAGCACGAGGGCGGCGGGCAGATCGCCCATATAAGGAAAGCCTGGCGAGAAGCCGACCATGTAGACGTGGAAGCGCGTGCTGCTGTGCAGGCGGATGATCTCGTCGACATTGAGGCCGGTGCGCTTCGCCACGTCCTCGAGGTCGGGTGCATGGCTGCCATCGTAGCAGGCCGGGATCCGCCACGTCCGCGCCGGCGCCGCTGCGACGCGGCTGCTGTGAAGAAGACCCTCGATGGCCGCACGGACGCCCGCGCTGTTGGTGACGAGCGGATCGTAATGGACCAGCAACGAGCGGAATGTCGGCAGTGTCTCGACGACGCCGGGGATGCGTTGCGTACGCACGAGCGCGGCGAGCCGCAGGACCTGCGCGTTGAGATCGTGATCGATGCGATCGCCGAACTCGACAACGACCGCAGTGTCACCGGAGGGAAGAAACCGCACGCTCGCCATAGGCGTGTCTCGTGGTGTCCCCGAGGGTCGCCCAGCTCCATGATCGGTAGAATGAATCATTGTAATGCACGACTCATGTGAATCATATTGTGTTGCTATACTTAGTATCATACAATTTTGCGACGCGCCGGATGCGCGAGCGGGCGCGGCGCAGGTCCGGCAGCCGGACGGTCACTTTCCCGACAGAGGCGAAATATGGCGATATCGGTCAACCTCAATGCCGACATGGGCGAGGGTTTCGGCGCCTACGAGATCGGCAACGACGACGAGATCCTCACGATCATCTGCTCGGCGAGCATCGCCTGCGGCCTCCACGCCGGTGACCCGCTGACGATGCGCCACGTCGTGCAGCGCGCGAAGGAGGAGGGCGTGAGCATCGGGGCGCATCCGGGCTTCAATGACCTCTGGGGCTTCGGGCGCCGGCGCATCGACATGAAGCCGGATGAGCTCGAGTACCTGATCGCCTACCAGATCGGCGCGCTCTCTGCGATGGCCGCGTACGTGGGCGAGAAGGTCACGCACCTCAAGCCGCATGGCGCGCTCAACAACATGGCCGCTGAGAACGCCGACTACGCGATGGCCATCGGCCGCGCGATCAAGTCGGTGGACCCCCACATCATCTACGTCGCGAATTTCGGCTCCGAGATGGAGAAGGCCGGCCGCAAGCTTGGCCTCAAGGTCGCGCGCGAGGGCTACTGCGATCGCCAGTACAACGACGACGGTACGCTCGCCTCGCGCAAGATCCCCGGAACGGTGATCAAGGATCCGGCGATCGCGGCAAGGCAGGTCGTGGACATGGTCGTCAACGGCCACGTCACCTCTCGCAACGGCAAGCGTATCGAGGCGCGCGTGGACACGCTGTGCGTGCACGGCGACGAGCCGACCGGCGTCGCGACCGCCCGCGCGGTGCGCGCGGCCCTCGAGGCCGCCGGCGTGAAGATCGTCCGGCTTCCGGACATGAATCTCGGCTGAACGCACGCGCCGCCGGGCGACGGCGTGGCGAACCCGATGAGGAGAGCACGCTGATGCAGGACCGCCCAACGCTCGCCATCATCGGCGGCACCGGCGCGCTCGGTTCCGGACTGGCCACGCGCTGGGCGGTGGGCGGCTATCCCGTGGTGATCGGCTCGCGCTCGCGCGAGAAGGCGGAGACTGCCGCCCGCGAGATCGTGACCGGCAACGGCGCGCCGCCGGTGCGCGGGGAGAGCAACGAGGGCGCGGCACGCGCAGGCGACATCGTCGTGATCGCCGTCCCGTTTTCCAGCCACGACGCGACGCTTGCCGAGATCCGGGACGCCGTTGGCGGCAAGATCGTGGTCGATGCGGTGGTTCCGCTCGTTCCTCCCAAGGTTTCGCTCGTGCAGCTCCCGCCGCAGGGCTCCGCCGCGCAGATCGCGCAGGAACGGCTCGGCGCCGGCGTGCGCGTCGTATCGGCGTTTCACAACGTCGGCGCCGTCAAGTTGCAGGCGGGCGGTGTGGTCGATTGCGACGTGCTCGTCTTCGGGGATGACCGCGCGGCGCGCGATGCCGTCATCGCGCTCGCGGATGCGGCCGGCACTCGGGGCATAGACGGCGGCGCGCTGGCGAATTCGGTGGCGGGCGAGGCCCTGACCTCGATCTTGATCGGCATCAACCGGCGCTACAAGGTCGATTGCGCCGGCATCCGGATCACCGGGATCTTCGGCAGCGCGGGCAAATAGGCATGGCGAGCGAGGGCAAGACGGTCACGCTCACCGCAGTCCCGGGCATTCCGCTCATCGAACCCGGCGACGACCTTGGCGCCATCCTGGTTGATTGCCTGAAGCGCTCCAGCATCGTCCCGCGCGACCGCGACGTGCTGGTCATCGCCCAGAAGCTGGTATCCAAGGCGGAAGGACGGTACGTTGATCTCGACGGCGTGGTGCCGTCGGCGCGAGCGCGCGAGCTGGCGGCGGCGGTCGGCAAGGACCCGCGCATCGTCGAGGTGGTCCTGTCGGAAGCGCGCGAGGTTGTTCGCTACCGCGAGGGCGTTCTCATCGTCGAGCATCGGTTGGGATTCGTAATGGCGAACGCGGGTGTTGATCAGTCGAACATTCCGCACCCGGACGGTGGCGAGCGCGTCCTGCTGCTCCCCCGGGACCCGGATGCTTCCTGTGCCGCATTGAAGGCGCGAATCGACGAAGACTTTCGCGTCGACATGGGAATCGTGATCAACGACAGCTTTGGCCGCGCGTGGCGAAATGGAGTCGTCGGTGTCGCCCTCGGGGTCGCGGGGCTGCCCGCGATGCTCAATCTCATCGGCAAGCCCGATCTCTTCGGCCGGGCGCTGCGCGTCACGGAGGTCGCGGTGGCCGACGAGATCGCCGCGGCGGCGTCCCTGCTGATGGGCCAGACGGATGCCGGTCTTCCGCTGGTGCACGTGCGCGGGCTCGGATGGGATGTGCCGCCGTGCAATGCCGCCAGCCTGCTGCGGTCGAAGGAACGCGACCTTTTCCGTTGACGGGGAATCGGATCCGATGACGATGGCCAAAGGCGCAACACGATCGGGTCCCGCGCAGGGTCACGTTCTCGCGCTGTGCGGTGGCATCGGCGGTGCAAAACTCGCGCTCGGACTGTATGCGGAGCTCGGCGCCGGCCGCCTCACGGTCATCGTGAACACGGGCGATGACTTCGAGCACCTCGGCGTGCACGTGGCGCCCGACCTGGATACCGTGCTCTACACGCTTGGCGGGCTTGCCGATCCGGAGCGCGGCTGGGGCCGCGCAGACGAAACCTGGAATTTCATGGCAGCGCTTGGCGAGCTCGGGGGCGAGACCTGGTTCGCGCTGGGCGACCGCGACCTTGCCGTTCACGTCGAGCGCACGCGGCGCCTGCGCGCCGGGGAAACGCTCACCGCGATCACGGCGGACATGGCGCGCCGTGCGGGCGTTGAAACCCGCATCGGGCCAATGAGCGATGACGCGGTGCGCACCGTCGTTCACACGCCCGACGGGCCGATGGCGTTCCAGCACTATTTCGTCAAGCATCACTGCGCGCCGGTGGTGAAGCGCATCAGTTTTGCCGGCGCCGCGGAGGCGCGGCCCAGCCCCGCCTTTCTCGACACGATCGCCGATCCGGCGCTGCGCGCGATCGTGGTCTGTCCCTCCAATCCGTATCTCAGCATCGATCCGATTCTCGCGGTGCCCGGCATTCGCGCGGCGCTTGAGCGCGCCGCCGCACCGGTGGTCGCGGTATCGCCGGTGATCGGCGGCGCAGCGGTGAAGGGGCCGACGGCGAAGATCATGAAGGAGCTGGGCGCTGCCGTGAGCTCGATGACCATCGCTGAACATTATCGTGGACTCATAAACGGACTCGTCATCGACACCGCGGACGCGGCCGACGCCGGCCGGCTTGACATCCGGTGCACGGTGACGCGTACACTCATGAAGAGTCTCGAAGACAGGCGCAGCCTCGCACGGGACGTGGTGATTTTTGCCGATCAACTCGTGCGCGAGCGGGAGTCCGCATGAACGATGTCGTGCCCAGCTTCGTGACCGGGCGCTGCCGGCTCACCGCCGTCGTTCCGGTCAAGCTCTTCAGCCGGACGAAGCAGCGGCTCGCGCCGCTGCTCTCCGGCGCGGAGCGCGCAGCTCTTGCGCGCGTGATGCTGGAAGACGTGTTGACCGCGCTCGCGGGCGCGCGGTCTATCGCGCGCGTCGTGGTCGTTACCAGCGATGCCACGGCCGTGGCCGTCGCACAGGCGGCGGGTGCGATCGTCCTCGCCGATACGGAAAATGCGGGCACGACGCCGGCCGTGACGGCGGCCGCCCGTCACCTTGAGCAAACCGGCCAGGGCGGCATCCTGGTGATTTCCGCTGACGTGCCCCTAATCACTGCGGCCGACATCGAGGCGATCCTCGCGGCACACGGCGCGGCGCCTTCGGTCACGCTGGTCCCGGCGAGCGATGACGGCGGGACCAACGCGCTCGCGTGCTCGCCGCCGCAGGCGCTGCCGTTCGCGTTCGGCGATGCGAGCTTGCGCCGGCACCGCGACGCCGCGCAGGCGCGCGGCCTCAAGCCAGCCGTACTTCACCTTCACCGCGTGGGACGCGATATCGACCGGCCGGAGGATATCTCCCATCTGCTGCGGCATCCGCCCACGACGCGCACCCAGGCCTACCTTACTCGAATCGGAATTTCCGATCGGCTCCTCCGCGTGCGACACGGCGGATGGCACGGCCGCGCCGGCATCACGCCTGGCCGCCGGCTCTCGCGAGAGGAGGGCCTCGCGCTCGTCAAAAACCATGATCTCGGTGCCCTGATGCGCGCTGCGGCCGCACAGCGGGACGCGACGCACGGCGCCGTCGTGACCTATTCGCGCAAGGTGTTCATCCCCCTGACCCATCTCTGCAGGGACCTTTGCCACTATTGCGCCTTCGCCCGTCAACCGCGCGAGACCGAGGCGCCCTACCTCAGGATCGACCAGGTTCTCGCCATTGCGCGCGCGGGGGCGGCGGCCCGTTGCAAGGAGGCGCTGTTCACGCTGGGCGACAAACCGGAGTTGCGCTACCGCGCCGCCCGCGAGGCGCTGTCGCGCCTCGGCCATGCGACGACGCTGTCGTATCTCGCCGAAGCCGCGCGCGCCGTCCTCGACGAGACCGGTCTTCTCCCGCACGTGAATCCCGGCGTCTATGGCGCGGCGGACATGGACGTGCTGCGCAAGGTGTCGGTATCGCAGGGCATCATGCTGGAGAGCGCAGCCGAGCGCCTGTGCGAGCGCGGCGGCCCTCACCATGGCTCGCCCGACAAGCGGCCGGCGGCGCGGCTGGAGACGATCCGGCTGGCGGGCGAGGCGGGCGTGCCGATCACCAGCGGCCTGCTGATCGGCATTGGCGAGACGCGCGCCGAGCGCATCGAGGCGCTGCTCGCGCTGCGGGATCTTCACGACCGCTACGGGCACATCCAGGAGATCATCATCCAGAACTTCCGGCCCAAGCCCGGGACGCGGATGGCCGACGCGCCCGCGCCGCCGCTCGAAGAGCAGCTCTGGACCATCGCCGCCGCGCGGCTCCTGTTCGACGCCGGGATGAGCATCCAGGCGCCGCCGAATCTCAATGCCGGCGCGCTGCGCCAGCTGCTCGATGCCGGCATCAACGACTGGGGCGGTGTGTCCCCGGTCACCCCCGACCATGTCAATCCCGAAGCACCGTGGCCCGAGCTGAATGTCCTGGCGCAGGCGACAAGCGATGCCGGCAAGGCGCTCGTCGAGCGCCTGGCAATCTATCCGGCCTACGTACGGGAGATGGAGCGCTGGGTCGACCCGGGATTACGCACAGCGTTGCTCCACCGCACCGACAGCGACGGATTCCCCCGCACCGACAGCTGGTCGCCGGGCATGCGGGAGCGTCCTCCCGCCGGTTCCGCGTTGGGCATCGCGCCTTCTCTTGCCGTCGCGCGCGGCGAACTGGGGACGATACTGGCGAGGGCAAGGCGCGGCGAGACGCTCCGCGAATCAGAGCTGGTTCAACTCTTCCGCGCGCGCGGGAGAGAGTTTTCCGCAGTTTGCGCGGCAGCCGACGAGTTGAGAAAAGAGGTGAACGGCGATGCCGTCACCTATGTCGTCAACCGCAATATCAACTACACCAATATTTGCTCGTACCGGTGCCAGTTCTGCGCCTTTGCGAAGGGCAAGGCGACAGAGAGCCTGCGGGGCAAGCCTTACGACCTGCCACTCGAAGAAATTCAGCGCCGCGCGCGGGAAGCCTGGGAGCGCGGCGCGACCGAAGTCTGCATGCAAGGCGGGATCCACCCGACGTACACGGGGGCGACCTACCTCGAGATTTGCCGGGCGGTGAAGGCCGTCGTGCCGGAGATGCATGTCCATGCCTTCTCGCCACTCGAAGTGTGGCAGGGGGCCCGGACACTGGGTCTGCCGCTCGAGGCGTTCTTTGTTGAACTAAAGCGGGCCGGCCTCGGAACGCTGCCCGGGACGGCCGCGGAGATCCTTGACGATGAGGTGCGCGCCACCCTCTGTCCCGACAAGGTCAGGACCGGCGAATGGCTGGAGGTGATGCGAACCGCTCACAGGATGGGATTTCGCACCACTTCAACCATCATGTTCGGCCACATGGAGAGGCTCGAGCACTGGGCGCGCCACCTCCTGCGCCTGCGCGCGCTGCAGGCCGAGACCGGCGGCTTCACCGAGTTTGTACCGCTTCCCTTCGTGCATATGGAGGCACCGATTTATCGCAAGGGACGCGCACGGCGCGGACCGACCTTCCGCGAGGCCGTGCTCATGCATGCCGTGGCCCGTCTCGCGTTGCATCCGCGCATTCCCAATATCCAGGCGTCTTGGGTGAAAATGGGGCCGGAGGGCGTAAAGGAGTGCCTGCGAGCAGGTGCCAACGACCTCGGCGGGACGCTGATGAACGAATCGATATCGCGCGCGGCGGGCGCATCGCATGGGCAGGAGATGACGCCCGCCATGATGGAAGAGCTGATTTGCTCCGTGGGCGGAAGGCCGCGCGAGCGCACAACGCTCTATGCTGCAAGCACGCGAGGCGACCGGAAACCTCGCCAACTTCAACCCGTTCCCGACCGTCCTGTGATGTCCTGAGCCGACGCTTGCTCTGGTGTCGGCTCCCGCGTGGCGCAGTTTCCTGCTGGTCCTTGTGGTCGCGGGCTCATTGCCTGCAGGCGCAAGTGCTTCTCCCGCAACAGCAGGGCGCCAAACATCAAGAGCGCACCTGCGATCGTGCGCAGCGCCGAAAATTCGATAACACGTCGGAGTCGTTACTTTACAACACCGTACGGCGGTGTGACCTTAAGGCGGCCCGTCCAAGTTGCGGAATAGGCTCGCGGAAAAAGTTTTCCGCGCACGCTTAATCTTGCCGGCCGCGCGCCTTAAAATAGCCGCATGCAGCCGTCGTTCGTCCATCTGCGATTGCACAGTGAATACTCGATCGTGGATGGCATCGTGCGCCTCGACGAGGCTGTCGAGGCGGCGGCGCAGGACGGGATGCCGGCGCTCGCGTTGACCGACCTTGCCAATGTATTTGGCATGGTCAAGTTCTACCAGGAGGCGCGTGCCCGCGGCGTGAAGCCCGTCATCGGGTGCGACGTCTGGCTCGAGAACGAAGCCGACCGCGACAAGCCATTCCGTCTGCTGCTGCTCTGCCAGACGCACGAGGGCTACCTGCGGCTGACCGAGCTCCTTACCCGGGCCTATCGCGCCAATCAGTACCGGGGCCGGGCCGAGCTCAGGAAAGAGTGGTTCGGCGAGACGGGTAGCCGGAGCCTCATCGCGCTGTCCGGGGGGCATTACGGCGACGTGGGCCAGGCGCTCCTGATGGGCAACGTGCGGGCCGCAGAGCGCCTGGCGGGCGAGTGGGGCGAGCTTTTTGCCGATCGCTTCTACATCGAGGTGCAGCGGCTGGGTCAGGGCGCCAGTGTGCTGGGAGCATCGGGCGGCTCGATCGAGACGCACGTGCAGCGGGCGGTGCGACTTGCCAGCCGCCTGAAGCTTCCGGTCGTAGCCACGCACCCGGTGCAGTTCGTGAAACGCGAGGACTTCCGCGCGCACGAGGCGCGCGTGTGCATTGCGCAGGGCTACATCCTTTCCGATCAGCGCCGCCCGCGCCTATTCCATCCCGAACAGCACTTCCGGACGCAGCAGGAGATGGCAGCCGCCTTCAGCGATCTGCCCGAGGCGCTCGCCAACAGCGTCGAAATCGCGAAACGCTGCAATCTCACGCTGCCACTCGGCAAGAGCCAGCTTCCGAAGTTTCCAACGCCTGCGAACATGGGCCTCGATGAGTACCTTCGCGAGTGCGCTCAGGCCGGGATCGAGCAGCGGCTCGTGCAGCTTTTCCCCGACGAGACGGCACGATCCGGCCATGCGGCGCGCTACCGCGAGCGCCTCGAGTTCGAGATCAGGATGATCCAGCAGATGGGCTTCTCGGGCTATTTCCTGATCGTCGCCGACTTCATCAACTGGGCGAAGAAGAATGGCGTGCCGGTCGGGCCCGGCCGCGGATCGGGCGCGGGCTCCTTGGTCGCTTTCGCACTCGGGATCACGGACCTCGATCCCCTGCGCTACGACCTCCTCTTCGAGCGTTTTCTCAACCCCGAGCGCATCTCGATGCCCGACTTCGACATTGATTTCTGCCAGTACGGGCGGGACCGGGTGATCGACTATGTGAAAGGCAAATACGGTGCCGACTGCGTCTCGCAGATCGCAACCTTTGGCACCATGGCGGCGAAGGCGGTGGTGCGCGACGTCGGGCGCGTCCTCGACCTGGGCTACAACTTCTGCGACCAGCTTGCGAAGCTCATCCCGTTCCAGCCGGGACGCCACATCACGCTCGCCGATGCGCGCGAGATGGAGCCGCAGCTGGCCGAGCGCGAGAGGAAGGAAGAGGAGGTGCGCGAGCTCCTCGCGCTCGCGGAGACGCTCGAGGGCCTGACGCGCAACGTCGGCATGCACGCGGGCGGCGTGCTGATCGCGCCGGGCAAGCTCACGGATTTCTGCCCGCTCTACGCAGCCGACGGGTCCGAGAGCATGGTCTCGCAGTTCGACATGAAGGACGTCGAGGCCGTGGGGCTCGTGAAATTCGACTTCCTCGGCCTCACGACGCTGACGGTGCTCGACTGGACCCTCAAGTACATCCAAAGTCAGAAGTCAGAAGTCAGAAGTCAGAAAGAAGTGGCGGCTTTTCCGTCAGTCCCCTCGTTGGAGACGTTGCCGTTGGATGACGCGGCGACCTACCGGTTGTTTTCCGCGGGCGACACGAGCGGCATCTTCCAGTTTGAATCGCGCGGGATGAGAGACCTCCTGAAACGCGCGAAGCCGGACCGCTTCGAGGACCTGATCGCCCTTGTTGCGCTCTACCGCCCCGGGCCGATGGACCTCATTCCCGACTTCGTCGACCGCAAGCACGGCCGCCAGCGCGTCGAGTACCTCGACCCGCGCCTTGAAAGCATCCTCGGCCCGACCTACGGGGTGATGGTGTACCAGGAGCAGGTAATGCAGATCGCGCAGCTGATCGGGGGCTACACGCTGGGGGCCGCCGACCTTTTGCGGCGCGCGATGGGCAAGAAGCTGCCCGAGGAGATGGCGCAGCACCGGGGGATCTTCGTCGCCGGTGCGGCGAAGAACGGCGTCGCCGAGCGCAAGGGACACGAGCTCTTCGGCCTGATGGAGAAATTCGCGGGCTATGGTTTCAACAAATCTCACGCCGCCGCATATGCTCTCGTCGCCTATCAGACCGCGTACTTCAAGACCCATCACCCGGCGGCATTCATTGCGGCCAACATGTCCGCGGTGATGGACGACACCGACAAGGTGCAGCTCTTCGCGCTCGATGCCCGGGCGCACGGCATCGAGATTCAAGCGCCCGATGTCAATCGGTCCAATTTCCGCTTCGAGCCGGTCGGGGAAAAAGCAGTCCGCTACGGGTTGGGCGGCATCAAGGGCACCGGGGAAGCGGCGATCAACTCCATTCTCGAGGCGCGAAAGGAAGCGCCATTTTCGGACCTGTTTGACTTTTGCCGGCGCGTCGACAAGCGGCTCGTCAATCGCCGTGTCGTCGAGTCGCTCATCCGCGCGGGAGCCTTCGATGCACTGAGCGATCACCGCGCCGCCTTGATGGCAACGGTTGGCATGGCGCTGGAGAGCGCGGAGCAGGCAAGCCGCATGGCGCACCAGGTGAGCCTGTTCGGGGAGCTTGCGGAAGCCGCGGCGCCAACGGCCCTTGCCGACGCGGCACGATGGACCGAGAAGGAGCGTCTGCAGAACGAGAAGCAGGCGCTCGGTTTCTACTTCAGCGGCCATCTCTTCGACATCTACAAGGAGGAAGTGCGCCGCTTCATCCGGACGCGGCTTGCCGATCTTGGCAGCGTGGGGAGCGACTACGCCGGCCGCAGCTACTGGGTGGCGGGCATCGTGCTCGGCTCCCGCGTGCAGACGAGCGCCGGCGGGCGCATGGGTGTCATCCAGCTCGCCGATGATTCGGGGCGCTTCGAGGTCGTGGCCTTCCGCGAAGTGTTCGAGAAGCACCGCCACAAGCTGCGCGAGGACGAGCTGCTCGTGCTGGAGGTGCGGCTGCGCGCCCCGCGCATGCGGGCGGGAAACGGCGAAGCCGATGCCGGGCAGGACTATGGCGTGCGGATCGAGGCGATCAACATCCATGATCTTGCGGAGGCGCGCAACCGCTTCGCGCGCGCGGTGCGCCTGACCTGCAACGGCGAGTCCTCGGGAGGGAAGTTGCGCGAGCTTCTGGCCCCCTATCGCAGCGGCACCTGCCCGGTCTCCGTCGTGTACTCCAACCGCGCGGCGACCTGCGAGATCGGACTCGGCTCGAGCTGGCGCGTGAACCTCCACGATGATCTCATCCGCTCGCTCGGCGAGTGGCTGAGCCCCGAGAACGTGACGATCCTCTACCAGGATCCGCGCGCCGGACAGCAGTGAATGGTGAATAGTGAATGGTGAATGGAGTGAGCGGGCTTCGCGCCCGACGTCCTGCCACCTCGCCTCATCAGTCATGAATTGCGTCGCGGCGATATTGCTGTTTATCGCCAGTGCGGCGGGCTGGGCCGGGGAGACGGAATGGCGGCAGCTGCAGGACCAGGCGCAGGCTTCCTTTCAGCGCGGCGATTTCGGCGAGTCCCAGCGCCTTGCGCGCGAAGCGCTGCTCGAGGCAGATGCCACGCTCGGTGCCTACCATCGTTCAACTGAGCAGAGCCTGAATCTGTTGTCGCTCTCGCTGCGAATGAGCAAGCAGCCCGAAGAAGCGCTGCCATTTGCCCAGCGACTCGTCGCGGTGCGCACGAGGCGCTACGGGGCGCGGCATCCCGAGACGGCGATTGCGCTGCACAACACCGCCGAGATCCTCATCGCATTGAACCAGCTTGACGCGGCCGAGGAAGTCCAGCGCACGGCGGTGGAGATTTTCACCGTGAAGCTCGGGCCTGGCCACTTCAATACTGCGGCGGGCGTGCACAATCTTGGCGCGATCCGCCTCAAGCAGAAGCGCTATGCGGAGGCCGAGCTGTATCTGCGGCAGGCATTGGCCGCCAAGGAAGAGGCGCTGACGCTGGGGCATCTCAGCATCGCGCACACGCTCGACAACCTTGCAGTCGCGCTCGAGGCCCAGGGCAAGCACCAGGAGGCCCAGGCATATCAGCGACGCGCCAACGCGATTCGCCAGGCTGCCGCGGCACGATAGAGGGATGGCGAATGGCGGATGGCGGATGGCGAAAAGAAAAAAACGCAGTGAACACTACCTGACGATTCATTTCATCCTTCATCCTTCCGCCTTCATGGAAGGCGTCACTCGGTCGGACGCATTTCGAACGCGGTGAATTGTCCGTCAGCGTCGGAAACCCTTACGCCTGTCACGTGAGCGCTACGCGGGCCCTGACGCGCCAACACGATCATTTGATTGACCGCGTCGGCGCTGCCCTGCAAGACCGCCTCAACGCTGCCGTCCATCCGGTTGCGGACCCAGCCCGTCACGCCGAGCGCGCGCGCCCTGCGCTGCATGAAATCGCGAAAGCCGACGCCCTGCACCCGGCCGTCGATCCTCAGCAGTTTGGTGATCGTATCCATTAGCGGTCGCGACCGAGCAATAAACCGATGCTTGAATCATATGATATTTCGAGTCGACTCTTTGTTGCATCGAGCGTTGAAAGTCGGTAGCGTATTTTCCTGCGTCAGGAGCAGGAGAGCGCAATGAGAGCACACTTGCTATTGTCGGTGTTAGTGGCGGTCGTGGCCCTGGCATCGGGACCTGCCGTCCATCCTGCGGCGGCGGCCGATGTAAAGGACCCGGTGGGGCCGGACAAGGTGGTCTATCACATCAGCAACACCGAGGAGCAGACGAAGCTCGCGATGCAGTACATCCGCAATCACCTGGAGGTCAACCCCAAGGCGCAGATCGTCGTGATAACCCACGCGCTCGGGGTGGACTTCCTGCGCGAGGGCTTGCGGGACAAGAACGGCAATCCGTACCACGTCCCGGTGGAGGAGCTCGACTTTCGCGGCGTGCGCTTTCTCGTGTGCGAGATCACGCTGCGGGAACGCAACATGAAGAGGTCGGAGTTCATTCCCGAGGCGAAGTTCGTGCCTTCGGGCGTCGCGGAGATTACCCGCCTGCAGCAGCGCGAGGGCTACGCCTATCTCAGGCCCTGATGGCGCGCTAACGCGCATCAAAGGGGCGGCGTGGCCGCCCCTTTCTTGTTCAGCCTGGTTTTCCGTTTCACCTTTGACGTTTCACGGCTCTTTGAGTTGCTGCGCAAAGAATTCGAGCGTGCGCCGGGTCGCCTTCTCGCGCGCCTCGGGGTGCTCGCCGACCGTCGCGCCGCGGCGGTCGGGCTTGCTGAGGTTCCTTACGTCGGGACGATAGCGCTGCGGCAGGTTGAGCCGGTCGAAGGCGTGGTGCGCGCCCGGGTAAACGACGATTTCGAGCGGAGCATCCTGCTTTTTCGCGATCCTGGCGAGCGCAACGCAGTATTCCGCAGGTGTCCAGTCATCCGCTTCGCCCGTCAGAATGAGCGTTGGCGCGTACGGCGCGTAGGGCGTTTTCGAGCGCGACAGCGTCCGGCATCCCGGGTAGAAGGCGACCGCTGCGCGAAAACCGCGCAGCGGCTGGGTCGAGCGCATGGCGTAGAGCGTTCCGGTCCCGCCGTTCGACCATCCGAGAAGCCCCACGCGTCCTTTCGCGACGTATTCCTGCTTCTCGAGCCAACGAAGCGCAGCGTGCGCGTCCTGCACGCGTTCCCGGCTCTCCCGAATGGGGCGCCGCTGCAGCTCGCAGATCCGTGGATAGCCGCGCGGGTTGAAGCTGTCGACGAGCAGAGCGACGTAGCCGTTTCCTGCGAGCAGCTCCACCCAATGCAGATACGAGCGTGTGACGTTGCCGTTGCGCGCGTACATCCCGCTGCAGCCGTGCATGAGCACGAGCGCGGGGAACGGCCCCTTGCCGATCGGGCGATAGAGCAGCGCGTCGAGCTCGACGTCCCTGCCATTGAATTTCTCGAGTGCCGGAAACGTCACCCACTCCGTCTTGTACGCTGCACTGGGCGCAGCCCACGCCACGAGCAGCAGCGAGGAGATCGCTGATATCAGCCAGCCGCGCATGACCGTGAAACGTGAAACGTAAAACGTGAAACGTGTTCTTCGATGTGGTGCCCTGGCATTCGGTGTTGGAGCCTATCAGCGTTCATCCGCGGCCAGGTAGTCCTTGGTTTTCCGTTTCACGTTTCACGTTTTACGTTTCACGGCGTCTCAGGCGACGCGGTAGCGCTCGACCATCTTCCAGTCGAGCCGCAGCCCGAAACCCGGATCCTTCGATACTTCCATCATACCGTCGCGGATGGACGGGCGGTTCACCCACAGCGCCTGCCACACCGGGTCGCGGTCGGGATGGGCAAAACACTCGATGTAGGTCCCGTGCGGCACGCCGGCGAGGAGGTGCTGCGAGATCTGCGGCTCCTCGTGATGTGCCATCCCGACGCCCGCGGCCTGGCACAGCGCCGCCGCACGCCGCCAGTCGGTGACGCCGCCGCCCTCCGAGGCGTCGTAGTTCACGTAATCCACGGCATTCGCATCGAGAAGCCGCCGCACGGCGTGGACGGTGATCTCGCTCTGTCCGGCCGTGATCGGGATGCGGGTCCTCTGGCGCACGCGCGCCATCATCGCGGCGTCGTCGTACCAGTGGCATGGCTCTTCGAACCAGCGGATGTCGAGCGGCTCGATGAGCCGCGCAAATCGCGTCGCATCCTGCAGGTCCCAGCCGCGATTGGCGTCGACCGCCAGCACGAAATCGGGGCCGGCGGCCTTGCGGGCAGCATCGACCCGCTTCAGGTCCTCTTCTGGAGTGAGGCCCCCGACCTTGAACTTGCAGCCCGCCATGCCCGCCTCGCGGTACTGCTCCATCTCGCGGCCGATGTCGGAAAGCGTCTTGCCCTCCATGTAGTAGCCCCCGATCGAAATGACCGGCAGGCGCTCGTGCGCACCGCCCAGAAGCATGCACACGCTCTTGCCAATCGCCTTGCCCGCGAGGTCCCACAAGGCGCAATCGACACAGGCGATCGCCTCGAGCAGCGTCTTGCGATCGCTGCTCGTGTGGCTGAGATCGAACATGACCTGCCATGCGCGCTCGACCTCGAGGACATCGAGACCGTGCACGCGCGGTGCCAGCGCTTCCTCGATCAGGCGGACGATCTCGCCTCCATGCGCCCGGTTATCGCCGTTATAGACCTCGCTGACGAGACCGACGTCGGTCGTGACGCGCGTGATGACCGTGCAGCGCTTGAGGACATCGTAGGTGCTCCCGCCAAAATTGCGCTTGAGCGGAATCTCGACGGCAATCGCCTCGATGCTCTTGATCTTCATCCGAAGGGACGGCTTGAATTCTTCACCACGGAATCACACGGAAGTACACGGACGAAGACGTGAGCTTCGAGGCAGGCCGTAATGGAACAACACATTCGGTGTGCTTCCGTGTGGTTCCGTGGCTGAGCTATTCTCGAGACAGCATTGAGCGAGCGGGTTCAGTCCGCTCGCCATTCGCCATTCGCGCCTCAGGAAAAAACAATGAAGGCGCCGAGCACCACGGCGCCAATGACGCTGGTGACGAAAACGAGCTTGTCCTTCTGGCTCCAGCCCTCAACCATTCCCCGCCGGAAACCCTGCTGTCCCAGGTTGGGCGGAATGGGGGTCGAGATTCCCGGGAACTCGCCGCTCGACCCTGATTGCAGCAGCAGCCGCGAGGTCGCGGCCATCGAATCGAAAGCCTTCGAGAAGCCCAACGTCGGCGCCGCGTCGGGCACGGTGGGCTCCTCGTCCGAGCGCCGGGTCTGCGGCGAGGTGAGAATCAAGAGATCGTTGGCCGATTCCGGCTCGAAGCTCGGTTGCGTTCGCTTGAGCACCAGGCTCGAATCGGATCGGGCCGGAACCTGCAGGCGGCATTCGCGCAGGTCGCTTGCCATTTCCCGCGCGCTTGCGTAACGGTCTCCGGGGGACTTGGCGAGCGCCTTGGCAACGATGAAATCGAGCATTTCGGGCGCGTCCGGGTTGATCGAGCTCGGCGGCGGCGGCACGAAATTGAGAATCTGGAACATGATTGCGCTGACATCCTCGCCGGCGAACGGCGCCTTTCCGGTGACCATCTCGTAAAGAATGACGCCGAGCGAGAAGATGTCCGAGCGCGGCTCCGCGCGCTTGCCTACGACCTGCTCGGGCGACATGTAGCGGGGCGAGCCGAGCACGACGCCGGTCTGCGTGCGGACCTCGGCAGAGCGCATGCGCGCGATCCCGAAGTCCGTGATCTTCACGAGCCCCTCGCGCGAGATCATGAGGTTGGCCGGCTTGATGTCGCGATGGACGACGTCGTGGTCGTGGGCATAGCCCAGGCCCTCGGCCGCCTGCGCGGCGATATCGATCGCCCGGCCGACAGGAAGCGCCTTGCCCTGCGCCATGATCGTGCGAAGCTCGTTGCCTTCGAGCAGCTCCATGGCCATGTAGGCGATCGTGCCGCTCTTGCCGATGTCGTAGATCGTGACGATGTTGGGGTGATTGAGACCGCCTGCGGCGCGCGCCTCCTGATAGAAGCGCGCTTCGTAATCCGCGACTTCATCCCGGTCGAGGTCCATGTTGACGGTCTTGATCGCGACCGTGCGGTGAAGCATGGGGTCCCGGGCACGGTAAACGGTGCCCATCGCGCCCTTGCCAAGCTCGTCAATGACTTCGTAGCGGCCGAATTTGCGCGGATCCGTGGCCACGGGGCTACCGTTGCTGGGCCTTTACGCTGCGGAAGACGGGGCCCCAGGTCGGGTGTCCGGCTTCGGCGGGCGTCAGTTCGAAGTCAGGCGACAGGTAGAGGACCTTCTGGAATTCTTCGCGGCACCGTGACTCCCGTCCGGACGCGCAGTGAATGAAGGCCAGATACTTGTGTGCCTTGATCTGCCCGAAGCTGTTCAACCCGGCTTCGAGGGCGCTTTGCAGCTGCTGCATCGCCATCTTGTAGTTGCCGTCCTCGTACGAGCGGATCCCCGCAGCGAGATCGGGCTCGCCCTTGGCGGCCTCGAAAATGCTCTTGAAATCCTGCGTGATCTGCTGGACGGGTGCCGTTTCGCAGCCGACCAGGAGCGCGCAAGACACCAGCAGGAAAAGCGCTGCCCTCATGGGTTTCCCCTCAACGGAACTGGTGTTTTATTCTAATCCGCCCCCCGGCTTCAACCTCGACGGTGCTCACATGCGCCGGGAAAGTGGTGTTGCGGATCTCGATCCTGTATAGCCCGGGGCTCAGCTCGAGCTCCCTCATCGGCGGGCTGACGCCCCGCTTTTGTCCGTCGACGTAAATTTCGCCCCAGGGCGCAATCGCGAATGAGACGATGCCGGCGCCTCCGGCCGCCAGGGGGTCGGGCTGCAGCACGGCCACGGGCGGTGGCGCTGCGCTTGGCTTGCTCATCGCGGGCGCGGTGGTCTTCGGCTTGGCGCGCGCCGGCGGCGGCGCGGCCGTCGTCCTGGCTGGCGCCGAGGTCGGTTCTTCCGCGGGAACAGGCCATGGTGCACGCGCGGCTCCTTGGGCCGATGCCGGCTCGCGAATCTTCGCGGTCTCGGGCTCGGGCGTATCTGGCACGGCACCGGCAGGCGCCGCGGCGATCGGCCGCACCGGCTCGAGCGGCGCAACGGGCGCCGGCGGACGGTCGCGCATTCCGCGCAAGGCGACGGCCATCACCAGTATCGCGACCACGGCAAGCGCGGTGCCGAGCCGGGGGCGCGTGCGCAGGTTCTCTGTCACGCGAGACGGGAAGTGCGTGAGGTGATCGATGACGGTCTTCCCGCTGGTGGATGAGCCGGTCAGCCGGGGAGGCGCTGGCCGATCGGCCTCGTACTTGAGCTTCAGCTCGAGCGTGCTGTCCCCGACTGCGTAAACCTCGTGCTCGCGCACGTGCTTGTCGGTGCGTGAGCCCTCATAGTGAAAGAGCTTTGCATACGCGTCCGACAGGCACGACACCACCTCGTAGTACGAGCGTGCCACCAGGATCTGGTTGGCCTGCGCAAACCCCATGATTCGCTGCGCGACGTTGATGCCGTCGCCGATGATATTGGGCTGGCCGTTGAGATCCTGCACCAGCTTGACCGGGCCGAGATTGATGCCGATTCGCATTTCCAGCGGAACAGCGCCGCCCGGCGCGGGCGGCGATACGGCGTCGCGCAGCGCGATGCACACGAAGAGGGCGTCCTCGGGGTCGCCCACGAAGCTGATCGCCGCGCCGTCGCCAGTGTCGAGGATGACCCGGTCGTTGGCGGCGACATCCTTGAGCGCCTCGGCCAGCAGCGAATTCAACTGCTCCTTGAGCCTGATCTGCTCCGCGACCGCCTTCCTCGAGTACTCGATGATGTCGATGAAGACGACGCTGCAGATGAATGTCCGGTTCCCCCGCGGCAGCACGCTCTTATCCGAAACTAGTGAAAGCTGAATGGTAAATCGTAAACCCGCACGCTGCCCCCGCGCGTTCCCCTGAGTTCCTCCATCTTGTTCTTTCCGTGAACAATTTTCTATTTCACCCGCATTCCGGGCTGCGCGCCCTCGTCGGGAGAAAGCAGGAACAGCCCGGGGCCCTCGCCGCTGGCGGCGAGCACCATGCCCTCGGAGACCCCGAATTTCATCTTTCGCGGCGCAAGATTCGCAACCAGCACGGTCAGTCGTCCCGCGAGCTCGCCCGGGTCATATGCCGACTTGATGCCGGCGAACACGGTTCGCGTCTCGCCGCCCAGGTCGAGCGTCAGCTTGAGAAGCTTGTCGGCGCCCTCGACAAGCTGCGCCTCCACGATTCTTGCGATGCGCAGGTCGAGCTTGTTGAATTCGTCGACGGAGATCTGGCTGCCGGGTGCGGTCTGCACGGTTTGCTCCTGGTGTTGGGCGTGGCGTTGCCGCGACTGTGCGTGCGGCGCCGGCTGAAGCGATTCCCTGTTCGCCTCGACCAGCGCCGAGACCTGCTTCGCGTCGATGCGGTTGGCGAGATGATCGTATTGCCCGATCCGCAGCGGTCGCCGGCCGAGATCGCTCCAGGTCAGGTCACCCGTGCCCAGGAATGCCTCCGCGCGTGCGGCCAGCGCCGGAAGGACCGGCTTCAGCAGCACGGTCATCCGGTGAAAGGCTGCAATGGCCTCGCTGCACACAATGCGGAGCCGCCCATGATCGTCCTTTCGCCTCGCAAGCTCCCAGGGCCTGTTGGCGTCGAAGTACTGGTTTACCCGGTCGGCATAGCGCATCACCGCCCGCACCGCTTTTCCGTATTCGCGCGCATTGTACGCTTCCCGGACTTCAGCTTCTATTTCCGCGGCGCCCAGGGCTGAAGCGTCGGCGGACCCTGCGCCGTGCGTGCTCTCCGAGAGCTCGCCGCCGAAGTGGCGAAGGAGGAAGGTCGATGCCCGGCTCGCGATGTTGACGTACTTGCCCACGAGGTCGCTGTTCACGCGCGCGACGAAATCATCGAGGTTGAGATCGATGTCCTCCATCGTCGGCCCGAGCTTTGCCGCGTAGTAGTAGCGCAGCCATTCGGGATTGAGGCCCTGCTGGAGATAGCTCTCCGCGGTGATGAAGGTGCCGCGCGACTTGGACATCTTCTCGCCGTTCACCGTGAGAAAGCCGTGGGCATACACGTGCGTCGGGGTGCGCAGCCCCGCGTTCTCGAGCATGGCCGGCCAGAAAAGGGCGTGAAAGTAGAGGATGTCCTTGCCGATGAAATGGATCATCTCGGTTGCTTCATCCCGGCTCCGGATGCGGTGCGTGAAGGCCGCGTAATCGATTCCGCGGCGGTCGCAAAGATTCCTGAAGCTGGCGAGGTAGCCGATCGGTGCGTCGAGCCAGACGTAGAAATACTTCCCGGGCGCCCCCGGGATCTCGAAGCCGAAGTAGGGCGCGTCGCGCGAAATGTCCCAGTCCGCGAGCCCCGCCCGGAACCACTCGTCGAGCTTGTTCGCCGCCTCCGCTTGCAGCGTGCCCACGCCGCGCGTCCAGATCTTGAGGAAATCCGCGCACTGGCCGAGCTTGAAGAAAAAGTGGTCCGATTGCTTCTTCACCGGCGCCGCGCCCGAAATCGCGGAGTACGGCCCGATGAGGTCGGTCGGGGCGTAGGTGGAGCCGCAGACCTCGCACGCGTCTCCGTACTGGTCCCTGGCATGGCACCGGGGGCACTCGCCCTTGATGAACCGGTCCGGCAGGAACAGCCCCTTGACCGGGTCAAAGTACTGCTCGATCGGGCGTTTCTCGATCAGGCCCGCATCCGAGAGGCGCCCGAAGATCTCGTAGCACAGGGCGCGGTTCTCGTCCGAATGCGTCGAATAATAGTTGTCGAACTGGATCAGGAAGCCCGCGAAGTCGCGCCGGTGCTCCGCATGCATGCGCGCGATGAGCGCTTCGGGCGTCACGCCGTCCTGCTCCGCCCGCAGCATGACCGGCGTCCCGTGCGTGTCGTCGGCGCAGCAGTAATGCACCTCGTGGCCGAGCATGCGCTGAAAGCGCACCCAGATGTCGGTCTGGGTATAGCCCACGAGATGCCCGAGGTGGATCGCCCCGTTGGCATAGGGCAGGGCCGAGGTCACGAAGATTCGACGCTTTTCCATTGATATTCTTGAAACTTACGCTCTCGAATTGTAACAAACAGGTAAGCGGGAACTGACTTTCCAGTCTCGTTCGGCAGCCGGACTCATCGACGATCACACCGGTTGCGACGCGCGGCCTTGCCGGCAATAGGCTTGCCGCTGCGAATTGATTAGAATCGCGCCCTACACAGGAGTCGCACATGGCCATCTCGGAGCAGCAGGTTCAGGAAGCCCTGACGCAGCTCACGGACCCGAACACACGGAAGGACTTCATCAGCACGAAATCCGCCCGCAACATCAGGATCGACGGCGACCAGGTCTCCGTCGATATCCAGCTCGGTTATCCGGCGAAGAGCCAGATCGAGCCGATCCGCCAGGCCGTCACCGAGCGACTGAAGGCCATTCCGGGAGTGGGTCCCGTCAAAGTCAACGTCCAGATGAAGATCACCCCGCACGCGGTGCGGCGCGGCGTGAAGCTCGTCCCGGGAATCAAGAACATCGTGGCGGTTGCCTCCGGCAAGGGAGGCGTGGGCAAGAGCACGGTCGCGGTCAATCTCGCGCTCGGGCTGGCGGCTGAAGGGGCATCGGTCGGGGTGCTCGACGCCGACATCTACGGGCCCTCGCAGCCGACGATGCTCGGCATCCGCGGGCGCCCGGAGTCGCGCGACGGCAAGAGCCTCGAGCCGATGGAAGGCCATGGCCTCCAGGCGATGTCGATCGGCTTTCTGATCGATGTGGAGACGCCGATGGTCTGGCGGGGTCCGATGGTGACCCAGGCCCTCGAGCAGCTGCTGAACGAAACCAGATGGCGTGACATCGACTACCTTGTCGTGGATCTTCCGCCGGGCACGGGGGACATACAGCTCACGCTGGCGCAGCGGGTGCCCGTGACTGGCGCAGTCATCGTGACCACCCCCCAGGACATTGCGCTCGTGGATGCGAGGAAGGGCCTCAAGATGTTCGAGAAGGTCGATATCCCGATTCTCGGCATCGTCGAGAACATGGCCATTCATATCTGCTCCAAGTGCGGCCACGAGGAGCGCATCTTCGGCGAAGGCGGCGCCGAGCGCATGGGCAAGGATTACGGCGTCGAGGTCCTCGGCGCGCTTCCCCTCGACATCCATATCCGGCAACAGGCCGACTCGGGCAAGCCGACGGTTGTATCGGATCCGGACGGTCCGGTTTCAGCAATCTTCAGGCAGATCGCCCGGCGGGTGGCGGTAAAGATCGCCGAAAAAGCGCAGGACCACACAGCGGCGTTTCCCAAGATCGTCGTCCAGAATACGTGAGGAGCGAGGAGGCAAACCCTTCTCCACCTTCGAACTTGCCCGCCGCTCGTTGCCTCGCTGCCGGCTCCTAACCCCTCACGTCTCACTGACAGAATGACAATAAAATCAGACCGCTGGATCCGCCGCATGGCGCTGGAGCGGCGCATGATCGAGCCCTTCGAGCCCGCTCAGGTGAAGTCCCTGGAAGGGCGCCGGGTCGTGTCCTTCGGCACTTCGAGCTACGGCTACGATATCCGCTGCTCGAACGAGTTCAAGCTCTTCACCAACATCAACACCACCATCGTCGACCCCAAGAACTTCGATCCCAATTCGTTTGTGGACCTGAAGAGCGATGTCTGCATCATCCCGCCCAATTCATTCGCCCTGGCCCGGACGGTGGAGTACTTCCGCGTTCCCCGAAACATCCTGGTGCTGTGCCTGGGCAAGTCCACCTACGCTCGCTGCGGCATCATCGTCAACGTGACCCCGCTGGAGCCGGAATGGGAGGGCTACGTCACGCTCGAGTTCTCCAATACCACGCCGCTTCCGGCCAAGATTTACGCGAACGAGGGCGTGGCGCAGGTCATCTTCCTCGAATCCGCCGCGGACGACGTCTGCGAGGTGTCCTACAAGGACCGGGGCGGCAAGTACCAGGGCCAGGTCGGGGTCACGCCTCCGAAGGTCTGACCGCCCGCGCGATCGGCGCCGACGCAAGGCGCGCTGTTCGAGCATGCCGGCGCGGCGCTCCGGTCACGCGAAGAGCTCTTCCATAGCGTGTAGCAACTCGCTGTGTGGTCCAAGCGGGTCCGGTCGCCGGCGCTGAAGCGACAATCCCGGTGCAAGCGGCCGCAGCGAGCGCGACGCTTTCGCAAAGCTTACGGCGTTCGTGATGCGCGTCACGCTCGACGCGGCCGCCCCGCATCGTACGGAGCGCGACGAGCGACGCGGCGGTTGTTGCGCACCCGCGACCGCGGCGCTCGAAGCCGAAAAATTTCAGGAAAAACTCTTGAAATCCAGCGCGGTACTCCTATAATTCGCGCAAGTTTTACTTTTTTGTGACGCGTGCTGAAGGCTTCGGAGGCAGACATGAGAAGCGAGAAACTGTGCTGGTACGCAGCCGATGCGGCTGCGATGGATGTGCCCGAGTCCTAGGTCTCAAGGAGAACATTGATGGCCGTGCGCCCTGTCGCCCTCAAGAAACCCCAGGCTGCTTCCGAAACCGACTCCCAACTCTTCGACACGCATCCCGAGATCCGGCTGGAGTTCGGCCACGTCCGGGAGGCGCTGAAGCAGGGCTACGACAGGCCCTTCCTGCTGATCGATACCGAGATCGTCCGCAACAAGGTGCGCCGCTTCAAGAGCGCGCTGCCGCGCGTGCATCCGCACTATGCCGTGAAGGCCAATCCGGACCCGCGAGTGCTGAAGGTCCTGATCGAGGAAGGGGCGGGGTTCGAGATCGCCTCGATTGCCGAGCTGGACGTCCTGCTTGGGCTCGGCGTGCCGGCGGCCGAGGTCTGCTACAGCAACCCCGTCAAGTCCCGAGATTACATCCGCTATGCCGCCGAGAAGGGCGTGGAGTGGTTCGCGCTCGACAGCCTGGAAGAGCTGCGCAAGATCGTCAGCGTCAAGCCCGACGCCAAACTCTACGTCCGGATCGAGGCCCCCAACGTGGGCAGCGACTGGCCGCTCGCGGGCAAGTTCGGGATGAAGACGCAGGAAGTCGACGCGATTGTGGCCGAGGCGGTCGCGCTCAAGGCCGATCTCGCCGGGGTGACCTTCCACGTGGGCTCGCAGTGCCGCAACCCGGAGAACTGGCGGGTGGGCATCCAGAGCGCCAAGCGGGTCTTCAAGAAAATGCGGCTGGCCGGGCTTAATCCGCGCCTGCTCAATATCGGGGGCGGCTACCCCGTGCGCCACGTAAAGCCGATCCCCTCGATCGAGAAGATTGCCGAGGTGGTGAATCACGCGCTGCGCGATGTGCCGCAGACCGTGCGGGTCATAGCGGAACCGGGGCGGTACTTTGTCTCCGACGCCGGGTTTTTCGTGTGCCGCGTGGTGGGCACGGCCTCACGCGCGGGCAAGCGCTGGATGTACTGGGATGCCGGCGTATTCGGAGGGGTGATCGAGACCACGGAGGGCCTGCGCTACGATGTTCTGACCGACCGGACCGGCAAGCTCGTGCCCTGGAACATCGCCGGCCCGACCTGCGATTCGGTGGACGTTTGCATGCGCGATGAGCTCTTCCCCGAGGACCTGCAGGAAGGGGACTTCATCTATATCGCCAATGCGGGCGCCTACACGACTGCCTACGCCAGCAATTTCAACGGCTTTCCGCTGCCCGACGTGCGCGTGATCTAAACGCTCTTTCCGCGATTGAAGGCGGGCCTGGCGGCCCGCCTTTTTCGTGGGCCCCGCAGTTTGCCACCCTCAGCGCTGAAGGCGCCGGGCTTTCTCTATCCAGGCGCTGGCCTGCGCGTCGGCCTCCTCGATCTGCCCCGTCGTCAGCTTGGCAGCCAAGCTCGGCGCAAACTCGCGGGCGAGCTCGTCGCCTTGCAGCGCGGCGACCCTGATCCAGAAATAGGCGCGCAAGGGGTCACGGTCGACGCCCCGGCCGAGGTGATGGAGCATTCCCAGGTTGTGCTGCGCCTGGACGTGGCCCCGGCTCGCCGCCATTTTGTACCACTCGGCCGCCCTCTCGTAATCCTGGGGCACGCCCTCGCCGCGCGCGTAGGTGAGCCCGAGATTGAACTGCGCGCCGGGGTCATTCTGCGCGGCCGCGAAACTCCAGTAGCGGTACGCCTTCTGCAGATCCTGTTTGACGCCATAGCCACGTGCGTACATGAGGCCCAGGCTCGTCTGCGCGCGGGCATCGCCGAGCTTCGCCAGCTTCTCATACCAGCGCGCCGCTTCGCGGTAATCCTGCCCGACGCCGCGGCCGGCGTAATACATGTCAGCCAGCTCTCGCGTTGCAGCCTTGTCACCGGCGGCGGCGCGGGCCTTTAGATCTCCAACGTTCACCCCGTCCTGCGCGGCGCCTGCGCCGCAGGCGGCCATGACGGCGAGCGTCGCGATGAATCGCCTAGCTGTCGATCCGCTCATGGACGCTGCAGCGGTAGGGGTAGGCGTGGTGATCGTCGGCCGGGAAGGCCTCGCACGCGGTTTCGCGCCAGTCGCCGCTGTCGAGCTTAGGCATCCAGGTGTCGCCCTCGACGTCGGCCTCCACCAAGGTCAGATAGAGGCGGGCTGCGCGCGGGAGCGCCTCGGCGTAGAGCTCGGCGCCCCCAATGACAAAGATCTCGTCGTCGCCGCCGCAGCGCGCGATGGCCTCATTGAACGAATGCGCCACGACCGCGCCCGGCGCGCGATAGCCGCGCTGGCGCGTGACGACGATCGAGGTGCGGCCCGGCAGCGGGCGCCCGATGGATTCCCACGTCCTGCGGCCCATGATCAGGTGGTGACCCATCGTGATCGCCTTGAAGCGCTTGAGCTCGTTGGGAAGGTGCCAGGGGATCGCGCCCTTGGCCCCGATCACGCGGTTGCGTGCCATCGCCACGATGATGGAAATATCACTGACCACGCATCACTCGTCTAGACGGCGACGGGCGCGCGGATGGCGGGATGGGGATCGTAGTTCTCGAGCGTGAAGTCCTCGTAGCGGAAGTCGAAAAGGCTTTTGACGGACGGGTTGAGTCGCATTGTCGGCAGGGGACGCGGCTCGCGCGAGAGCTGCTCGCGCGCCTGCTCGAGGTGGTTGCGGTAGAGATGCGCATCACCGAAGGCATGTACGAATTCTCCCAGCCTGAGCCCGCATACCTGGGCCACCATCATCGTGAGCAGCGCGTAGGATGCGATGTTGAACGGAACCCCCAGGAAGAAGTCCGCGCTGCGCTGATAGAGCTGGCAGGAGAGCCGGCCCCCGGCAACGTAGAACTGGAAGAACGCGTGGCAGGGCAGCAGCACCATTCTGGTGAGATCCGCGACGTTCCAGGCGGACACGATCAGGCGCCGCGAATCCGGGTTCCTGCGGATCTCATCGATTACCTCGCTCAACTGGTCGATTTTCCGGCCGTCCGGCGCGGGCCACGAGCGCCATTGGTAGCCGTAGACCGGTCCCAGGTCGCCTTTCGCATCCGCCCATTCGTCCCAGATGGTGACGCCATTTTCCTTGAGATAGCGGATATTGGTCTCGCCCTTCAGGAACCACAGGAGCTCGTGAATGATGGACTTGAGATGAACCTTCTTGGTCGTGAGGAGGGGGAATCCCGCCGCAAGATCGATGCGCAGCTGCGGGCCGAAGATGGAAAGCGTGCCCGTGCCGGTACGGTCGTTCTTTGGCGCGCCGTGCTCCAGCACGTGCCGCATCAGATCGAGATATTGACGCATCAGCTCGGAATCCGGGGCTAACACTTCATTCGGGGCGCCTCAGCGGAAATTCTAGTCCATTTCTTGCGTAGCGGCCGCATGATCGTCGCGATTCTCCTCCCGCGCGAGACCGACCCGGCCGGCGCCGCGGGCAAAGAACGCGGCCGACCGGTCTCGCGCGAGTCGGACGGTTATAATTCGCGCAGTCGTCAACCGGATAACCATAAGCTGCCCGATGCTGGCGAAGCTGGAGCAGGCTGACTCGGCCGCGACTGCCGAGAACCTCGAGCGTGCGCGCCACGTGCTCATGGTATTGCCGCGCGGGGCGGTGCGCGGCGGAGCCCTGCGCGGGGTGCCCTTTGCCGAGACGCTGTCACGGGCGCTCGCCCGGCGCCGAAAGAAAGTGGAGGAGCTCGCGAAGTCGCCGGTGGCGACGGACCTGCCACAAGGCGGGCTTGCTGCCTGGGTTGTGCTCGATGCGCGGCAACCCGCGTTCGAGCAGTTCACTGCTGTTCGCAAGGCATTGCAGCTCCTGCTGTCGGAGAGGCCTGAGTCGCTCGCCGCCGCCGTCTTTGGCACCGCGGGAGAGCGCCGGCGTGCGGCGGAAATGGCGGTCTACGCTGCCTGGGTGAACGGTGTTCGCCTGCCGGAGCGCAAGAAGGAACCGGAGGGGAGCGCATTGGGCTCGATCCGGCTCTATGGGTATCGCTCGCCGGACGCTTTCGCCACGCAGCGTGCCATCGCTGCCGGCAATGCCTTGTGCCGCGAGCTTACCGTATTGCCGCCGAACGAGCTCAATCCGGCGGCGTACCGCAAGCGCGTGCGCGCGCTCGCCCGCGAGCACGGCTGGCGTCACAAGGACTACGACATGAGGCGCCTCAGGAAGATGGGCGCTGGAGCGTTTCTCGCCGTTGCCCAGGGCAGCGCGGACGAGGACGCGGCGATCGTGCATCTTGCCTATCGCGGCCGGCGCCCGCGCAGGCGCATCGCCCTGGTCGGCAAGGGTATCTGCTTCGATACGGGCGGGCACAATCTGAAGAGCGCGCGCTACATGCATGGGATGCACGAGGACATGAACGGGTCCGCGGTGGCGCTCGGCATCTTGCTCTCCGCGTCGGCGCTCAAGCTGCCGGTCGAGCTCGATTGCTGGATGGCCATCGCCCAGAATCACCTGAGCCCGCGCGCCTACAAGCAGAACGAAGTGGTGACCGCGCTCAATGGAACGACCGTCGAGATCGTGCACACGGATGCCGAGGGCCGCATGGTGCTCGCTGATACGCTCGCGCTCGCCGCTCGCGCCAAGCCGTCCCTGATCGTGGATTTTGCGACCCTTACGGGGAGCATGCACGTTGCGCTGGGCGACCGCTACAGCGGCATATTCGCCACGAGCGGCGAGCTCGCACGGCGCGCCGTGGCGGCGGGGGACGCGAGCGGCGAGCGAGTGTGTGCATTTCCCTTCGATGCCGACTACGACGCAGCGCTCGAGAGCCACGTTGCCGACGTGAAGCAATGCAGCCTCGAAGGACACGCCGACCATATTCTGGCGACCCGGTTTCTCAAGCGGTTCGTGGGCGACGCAGGATGGATACACATGGACTTGTCGGGCTCGAGCTGCAAGGGCGGCCTCGGCGCGGTGGGGACCGACGTCACCGGCTTTGGCGTCGCGTGGGGCGTTGAACTCCTGAGGATGCTTCTCGGCGGCGCCCGCTGACCCGCGCGCCGGCCGAGCGACGCATGAAGGAGCGGAGCCAGTTTCGCCTGCTCACGGAGCGGCGGTTCGCGCCGTTCTTCGGCGTGCAGTTTCTCGGCGCCCTCAACGACAACATCTTCAAGCAGGGGCTCGTGATCCTGCTCGCCTACCAGACGCTCACCTTCACGACGCTGCAGACCGACGTCCTGCAAAATCTTGCCCAGGCCCTCTTCGTCCTGCCGTTCTTCATCTTCTCCGCGACGGCCGGGCAGCTCGCCGACAAGTACGAGAAATCGCGGCTCATCTCGATCACGGTACTGATCGAGCTTTGCGTGATGGTCCTCGGCGCAATCGGGCTCGTCCTGCGCAGCCTGGAGGTGCTGCTTGCGGCGCTCTTCCTGAGCGGCGTGCAGTCCGCGCTCTTCGGTCCCGTCAAGTACGCCATCCTGCCGCAGCATCTGCGCGAGGAAGAGCTGATCGGCGGCAATGCGCTGGTCGAGACCGGCACCTCGATCGCCATCCTGGTGGGCCTCGTGCTCGGCGGCTGGATCGTCGCGCAGCCGGGCTGGGGAGTCGCCGGGGTTGCGGCGATCACGATCACCATATCCGGCGCAGCGTTTGCGCTCAGCCGCCGCATCCCGACCGCGCCCCCGCCGGAACCGCGGCTTCGCATCAACTGGAACCCGGCGACCGAAACGTGGCGCAACCTGCGTTTCCTCACCACGAATCGCACCGTATTTCTGTCAGTGCTGGGCATCTCCTGGTTCTGGTTCTATGGCGCGGCATTCGTGACCCAGTTTCCCAACCTGAGCCGCAACGTCCTCCTCGGCAACGAGCACGTCGTCACGCTGCTTCTCATCGTGTTCTCGATCGGCATCGGGGCAGGCTCGCTGCTCTGCGAGCGGCTCTCGGGGCACAAGATCGAGCTCGGGCTCGTCCCGTTCGGCTCGATCGGGCTGACGCTGTTCGCAGCGGACCTCTACTGGGCGCTCTCCGGCTACACCGGCGGTGCGCCGGTCGGCCTCCGCGAATTCGCACTCGATCCGGGGCACTGGCGCATCCTCACCGATCTTGCGCTGATCGGCGTGTTTGGCGGCTTCTACATCGTGCCGCTGTATGCGCTCATCCAGACCCGCAGCGACAAGAGCCACCGCTCGCGCGTCATCGCGGGGAACAACATTCTCAACGCGCTCTTCATGGTGGCCGCGGCTGTGCTGGCGATTGCGCTTTTCAAGGCCGGGCTCACCATCCCGCAGCTCTTCCTGGTGGTGGCGCTGCTCAACGCCGCGGTTGCGGTCTACATCTACACGCTGGTGCCCGAGTTCCTGATGCGGTTCCTCGTGTGGCTGCTCATCCACTCGGTATACCGGCTGGAGAAAAGCGGGCTCGATCATATTCCCGAGGAGGGGCCGGCGCTGCTCGTCTGCAACCACGTGAGCTACGTCGATGCCTTGATCATTGCCGCTGCCTGCCGCCGGCCGATCCGGTTCGTGATGGATCACCGCATCTTTCGCATTCCGCTGCTCAACTTCGTGTTCCGCACCGGGGGCGCCATCCCGATCGCTTCGGCAAAAGAGGATCCGGCGCTTCTCGATCGTGCCTACGACGATATCGCGCGGGGGCTCGAGAAGGGCGATCTCATCGGCATTTTCCCGGAAGGGCGCATCACGGATACGGGCGAGCTCTACCCGTTCCGCCCCGGCATCATGCGCGCGCTCGAGCGCACGCCCGTGCCGGTCGTGCCGCTGGCGTTGCGCGGGCTGTGGGGCAGCTTCTTCAGCCGCAAGGGCGGGGCGGCGATGACGCGCCCGTACCGCCGGGGCATTTTCTCGAAGATCGCGCTGGCCGTGGGTCGCCCGATCATGCCCCGGCTCGTGACGCCGGAGCGGCTTCAGGCCGAGGTTCTCGCACTGCGCGGCGCCTGGACCTAGAAAGCGGGGCGGTTCATGAGCACGTGCTAAACTTCCCGTTGAATTTCATGAGTTTTTGATGGCGGCGTTATGTCGGGAAATACCATCGGCAAGCTCTTTTGCGTGACCTCCTTTGGAGAGAGCCACGGGCCGGCGATCGGTTGCGTCATCGACGGCTGTCCGCCCGGCCTTGCGCTCTCGGAGGCGGATATCCAGCCCGAGCTTGATCGGCGCAAGCCCGGAACCTCGCGACACGTGACGCAACGGCGCGAGGAGGACGTCGTGGAGATTCTCTCCGGTGTATTCGAAGGCAGGACGACCGGGACGCCCATCGCGCTTCTCATTCGCAACACGGACGCCCGCAGCAAGGATTACTCGAAGATCAAGGACATGTTCCGCCCGGGGCATGCCGACTATACCTATTGGCAGAAATACGGCATTCGCGACTATCGCGGCGGGGGCCGTCAGTCTGCACGCGAAACGGCAGTACGCGTTGCTGCGGCCGCGATCGCGAAGAAATGGCTCGCCGAGCGCTACGGCACCAAGGTCCGCGGCTGGATGGCGCAGCTCGGGTCAATTGAAATCCCGTACAAGTCGTACGATGCGGTCGCCTCGAATCCGTTTTTCGCCCCTAATGCGGAGATCGTGCCCGAGCTCGAGGCGTTCATGGACAAACTGCGGAAATCGGGTGATTCATGCGGCGCGCGGATCACGACCGTCGCGCGCAACGTGCCCGTGGGCTGGGGCGAGCCGGTCTACGACAAGCTCGATGCGGACCTTGCCTACAACATGATGAGCATCAATGCGGTGAAGGGTGTCGAGATCGGAGCGGGCTTTCGCTCGGTCGCCCAAAAAGGGACGGAGCATTCCGACGAGATGACGCCGGAGGGATTTCTCTCGAACAATGCGGGCGGTATCCTCGGAGGCATCTCGACGGGCCAGGACATCGTCGTGCATGTTGCGGTCAAGCCGACATCGAGCGTTCGCCTGCCCCGGCGCACGATCGACGTCTCCGGCAAGGCGACCAGCATCGAAACGCACGGCCGCCATGACCCGTGCGTCGGCATTCGCGCCACGCCAATCTGTGAAGCCATGCTGGCGCTGACGCTGATGGATCACGCGCTGCGCCACCGGGCGCAGAATGCGGACGTGGCGTGCAGCACGCCGCGTGTGCCGGCCCAGGCTCCTGCCGAAGTGATCGACAAGCTGCGGGCGGCGGCAGCCGTCGAGAACCCGGATCCCGACGAAGCCTGATTGCGGCGTCGTGGGGTTGGCTCGCCTTCCTCGCCGGCGTCTCGCCGGCTTCTATTTCTTCTATTTCGCCTACCTCGGCGCCTTCGCGCCTTTCTTCAGCATCTACTTGAAGGAGGTGGGGCTCTCTCCGGTCGAGATCGGGATCGTGATGGCGCTGCCGGCCGTCGCGCGGATGACGGCGCCTCATCTCTGGGGATGGCTCGCCGATGCGAGCGGCGGGCTCATGCGCGTCGTGCGCGTTACCACTCTCGCGGGAGCCCTGTGCTGGCTCGGCATGTTCGCGGGGACGGCATTCGCCTGGATCTGCGCCGTTGCGTTCGCATTGAGCTTCTTCCTGAGCGCAGCGATACCGCTGGTTGACTCGACGACACTCCTGCGGCTCGGGGAGAGGACCGGCGACTACGGGCGTATCCGCCTGTGGGGCTCGATCGGATACATGGGGGCGGTCGTGGTGGTGGGATATCTCCTCGATCTCTTTCCGGTCACAGCGCTGCTTTGGATCGTGCTCTTTCTGATCGCGGGCACGTTGGCGCTGGCGCTTTCCATACCGGAGACGGAAGCGCCTGCGCATACCGAGGCAACGACCCTCACGCACGTTCTGAGGCGCCCGGCAGTGGTCGCACTGATTGCGGGCTCGGCACTGATGGTGGCGGCCCACGGCCCGTACTATTCCTTCTACTCGATTCACCTCGTTGACCATGGCTACACCAAGGCAATGACGGGATGGCTGTGGGCGCTCGGAGTCCTGTGCGAAATCGGTATCTTTTTCTGGCTGCCGCGGCTCTACGGGGCGTACACCCTGCGCCAGATCCTGATCGCCAGCTTCGCCCTGGCAGTTGTGCGCTTTTTCGTGATTGGCTGGGGTGCCGACAGTCTCGCGCTCCTGCTGTTTGCGCAGACGTTGCATGCCGCGACATTCGGGTCATTCCATGCGGCCGCGATCGGGATCGTGCACCAGTTGTTTCGGGGCCGGCATCAGGCGCGCGGACAGGCGATTTACGGCAGCCTCGCCTACGGCGTCGGCGGCACGCTCGGCAGTCTGGCGAGCGGCTACGGCTGGGAGCGGCTCGGCGCCGGTCCGACCTTCAGCCTCGCGGCCACCGCCGCGGGGCTCGGCATGGTGATCGTCCTGTGGAAACTGAGGCTGGATGCCCACGCGCCTTGAAGGGCTACTCGACCCGGATGCCAGAGCAGGCCGGAGGCGACCGCGGTTGGTTCCGATCGGAAGGGCTATATGTGATAATCGAAGGCTTTTATGAGGTTACGTGAGAAATGACGGCCCGCACGCTCTACGACAAATTGTGGGACAGCCACCTCGTGCACGAGGCGCGCGACGGCACGGCGCTCCTCTACATCGACCGGCATCTGGTGCACGAGGTCACGAGCCCTCAGGCCTACGAAGGCCTGAAGCTCGCGCGTCGCAAGCCCTGGCGCGTGGATTCCGTTGTCGCGACCGCGGATCACAATACGCCGACGCGGAACTGGGAGCGCGGCATTGCAGGCATCGCTGACCCCGTCTCCCGCCTGCAGGTCGAGACGCTCGATGCCAATATCAAGGCCTTTGGCGCCAAGGCCTACTTTCCGTTTCTCGACGGGCAGCAGGGCATCGTCCACGTGATCGGGCCGGAGCAAGGCGCGACGCTGCCGGGCATGACCCTCGTGTGCGGCGACTCGCATACCAGCACACATGGAGCGCTCGCCTGCCTCGCGTTCGGCATCGGGACAAGCGAAGTCGAGCACGTGCTCGCGACGCAATGCCTGATGTTGAAAAAATCGAAGAGCATGCAGATTCGCGTCGAAGGCGAGCTGGGCCGCGGCATCGCGTCCAAGGACATTATTCTTGCGATCATAGGCAAGATCGGCACGGCGGGCGGCACGGGCTATGCGGTGGAATACGCCGGAAGCACCATTCGCGGCCTGTCAATCGAGGCGCGGATGACCCTTTGCAACATGACGATCGAGGCGGGCGCGCGCGCCGGCATGGTGGCGGTCGACGACAAGACGATCGAGTACGTGAAGGGGCGTCCCATGGCGCCCACGGGCGTGATGTGGGAGAAGGCGGTCGCCTACTGGCGCACGCTCGTGAGCGATCCCGATGCGCGCTTCGACAAGGTGGTCACGCTCGATGCCGCAGGCATCCAGCCGCAGGTCACCTGGGGCACCTCGCCGCAGATGGTGACGACGGTCGACGGGAGGGTCCCGGACCCGGCCAGGGAAAAGGATCCGGTTCAGCGCGAATGGATTGAGCGCGCCCTGAAGTACATGGACCTCAAGCCGAACACGCCCATCACAGATATCAGGCCCGACAAGATCTTCATCGGTTCGTGCACGAACTCACGCATCGAAGATCTGCGCATCGCGGCCGAAGTGTTGAAGGGGCGGCGCGTTGCTCCGAGCATCAAGCTCGCGATCGTCGTGCCAGGGTCCGGCCTGGTCAAGCGCCAGGCGGAGAAGGAGGGGCTCGACGAGGTCTTCACGGCAGCGGGCTTCGAATGGCGGGAGCCGGGCTGCTCGATGTGCCTCGGGATGAACGATGACCAGCTCTCGCGCGGCGAGCGCTGTGCCTCGACCTCCAACCGCAATTTCGAAGGACGGCAGGGTCCCGGGGGCAGAACGCATCTCGTCAGCCCCGCGATGGCCGCGGCCGCAGCCGTCGCAGGGCATTTCGTCGACGTGCGGAAAATGCAATGAACCGCCGAGACGCAGAGACGCAGAGAGTGCGAAAAGGAAGCGCGAAATGTCAGGTTTTTGTGGTCTCTGCTTTGCGTTGTTCTGGCACCTTTGCGACAGGTGACTTGAGGATGGCATGGAAAAATTTGTGAGGCGGGAAGGATTGGTGGCACCGATGGATCGGGCCAACGTGGACACCGACGCCATCATTCCCAAGCAGTATCTCAAGTCGATCGAGCGCACGGGTTTCGGGCCCAATCTCTTCGACGAATGGCGCTATATCGACCACGGCGAGCCGGGAATGGACCATTCGAAACGGCCGCTCAACAAGGAATTCGTCCTGAATCAGCCGCGCTACAAGGGGGCGACGGCGCTGCTTGCGCGCGAGAACTTCGGCTGCGGGTCGTCGCGCGAGCACGCGCCGTGGGCGCTCCTGCAGTACGGCTTCCAGGTCGTCATCGCGCCCAGTTTTGCGGACATCTTTCACAATAACAGCCTGAAGAACGGCTTGCTGCTCATTTCCCTCGACGCGAAGGTCGTCAACCAGTTATTCCAGGAAGTTCACTCGACAGATGGCTACCGGCTGGCAATCGATCTCGAGCAACAGTCGGTCACCACGCCGGGCGGCCAGGTTTTCAGGTTTGAGATCGATCCTTTCCACAAGCATTGTCTCCTGAACGGCCTCGATGAGATCGGCCTGACGCTGGAGCATTCCGACAAGATCAAGTCGTTCGAAGCCCGGCACCGCGAGGGGCAGCCCTGGCTTTTCTCGTGAGACGTGAAACGTAAAACGTGAAACGCGAATCGCCCTGAGGTGTTGCGCTGAGCTTGCAGACGCAGTACTCGGGGGTTGCCGGTCACCCATCACTCATCACGCATTCATGAAAATAGCGGTCCTGGCAGGCGACGGTATCGGCCCCGAAATCGTGGCCGAGGCGATGAAGGTGCTGAAGGCGCTGGCGAGCGACGGGCTCAAGATCGAGCTCGAGCAGGCCCCATTTGGCGGCGCCGGCTACGACGCGTCCGGAGATCCGCTTCCCGAGCCGACGCTCAGGCTGGCCAAGGCGGCTGACGCAGTGCTGTGCGGGGCCGTGGGCGGCCCGCAGTACGACGCGCTGCCCCGCGCGCAGCGACCGGAGCAGGGCATCCTGCGTATCCGCAAGGAGCTCGCGCTCTTTGCCAACCTGCGTCCCGCAGTGCTGTTCCCGGAGCTCGTGGGCGCGTCTACGCTCAAGCCCGAGGTGGTCTCGGGTCTCGACGTGATGATCGTGCGGGAGCTGACCGGTGACATTTATTTCGGCGAGCCGCGTGGACGCCGCACGAACCCGCGCCAGGAACGCGAGGGATTCGATACCATGGTCTACACCGAGCGCGAGATCCGCCGGATCGCGGAGGTAGGGTTTGCCGCCGCGATGAAACGCGGGCGGAAACTCTGTTCCGTGGACAAGGAGAACGTGCTCGAGACCAGCCGGTTCTGGCGCGAGGTGGTAAACGACGTGGGGAAGAGTCATCCCGAGGTCGAGCTCAGCCACATGTACGTTGACAACGCCGCCATGCAGCTCGTGCGTGCGCCCAAACAGTTCGACGTGATCGTGACGGGAAACATGTTTGGCGATATCCTGTCCGATGAGGCTTCGATGCTGACGGGCTCCATCGGCATGCTGCCTTCGGCATCGCTCGACGAGCGGTCGAAGGGGCTTTTCGAGCCGGTGCACGGCTCGGCGCCGGATATTGCGGGAAAGAACATGGCAAATCCGCTTGCGACGATTCTGTCGTCGGCCATGATGCTGCGCTACTCGTTCAGCGAAGATGCGGCAGCGCGGCGCATCGAGGAAGCCGTGAGACGCGTCCTCGCACAAGGCCTGCGCACGGCGGATATTTATCAGGACGGCACGCGGAAGGTGGGAACGGCGCAGATGGGGGATGCGGTGGTCGCGGCGCTATGACCGCCACGGGCGATTAAGGACAGGCAGGACATGGCGATGCGAAAAGTAGGACTGATCGGTTGGCGCGGCATGGTGGGATCCGTGCTGGTGGATCGCATGCGCGACGAGGGCGATTTCGCGCTCATCGACCCATTGTTCTTCTCGACGTCGCAGGTTGGCGTCGGGGCGCCGCGCATCGGCAAGGATGCGCCCGCGGTCAAGGACGCACGCAACCTCGACGAACTTGCCGCGGCGGACATCCTCATTTCATGCCAGGGTGGCGACTACACCACCGAGATTCATCCGAGACTGCGCAAGACAGGATGGCGCGGCTATTGGATCGACGCGGCCTCCGCGCTTCGCATGGACGAGGACGCGGTCATCGTGCTCGACCCGGTAAACCGGGGCGTTATCGACGCAGCGCTTGCGCGTGGAATCCGAAACTATATCGGCGGCAACTGCACGGTCAGCCTGATGCTCATGGCGGTTGCCGGGCTCGTGCGTGCGGGACTCGTAGAATGGATCACCGCCATGACTTACCAGGCGGCATCGGGAGCTGGTGCGCAGCATATGCGCGAGCTCGTGCAACAGATGGGCAGCCTGTACGGCCAGGCACGAGAGCTCGCGGATGATCCCGGAGCCGCGATACTGGAGATCGACAAGGCTGTCGCTGCGGCAATCCGCAGCAGCGCTCTTCCCGTTGCGCAGTTTGGATATCCGCTTGCAGGAAGCCTGCTGCCCTGGATTGACAAGGATCTGGGCAACGGGCAGAGCCGCGAGGAATGGAAAGCCATGGCGGAGGCCAACAAGATTCTGGGCCGCACCGCGAACCCGATTCCGATGGACGGCATCTGCGTGAGGGTAGGGGCGATGCGTTGCCACAGCCAGGCATTGAGCATCAAGCTCACCCGCGATGTCGGCCTGGATGAAATCGAGAAAGTGCTGGGTTCAGCGCATGCGTGGGTGCGCGTCGTTCCCAATCGCCGCGAGCCCACGCTTGCAGAACTCACGCCCGCGGCGGTGAGCGGAACGTTGTCAGTGCGCATCGGCCGCTTGCGCAAGCTCCCGATGGGCGCACACTATCTCTCGGCGTTCACCGTCGGCGATCAGTTGCTCTGGGGCGCCGCGGAGCCGCTTCGCCGCATGCTTCGTATCGTGCTCGAAAGCGAACAAGGTGCCGCGGCCGGCAAGAAGGCCGCCCAAAAAGACGTCTCGGTTCGTGCCTGAATCCGGGGGAGGCCTTCGTTGCGCGGCGCGGGTTGTATCCCGGCGTCATGGAGACGGTCCGCGGAATTCGTCACACTATCCCTTTTAAATTTGTTAAAAAATAGTTCGATTAGGAATATCATTTAACGGGAACATGAGCTTGCATCGCTAACTAATTGATGTTAGTCTTTTTATTCCTCGCAAAAAGGAGGGGTTTCACTGTGCGAGATATCATCGTGAAGGCAGGGCTCGCGGCGCTACTGATCGCGCTCGCGCCCGCGCTCGCAAGCGCGGCCGGGCTGGGGCGACTCACGGTGTTGTCGCCCCTGGGCCATCCGCTCAATGCGGAAATCGAACTCGTGTCAGTCACCAGGGCCGAGATGAGTTCCCTGAGCGCGCGCATCGCTCCGCCCGAGGACTATCAGCGAGCCAATCTGCAGTACAACTCCGCGTTGCCGGGCGCGCGCGTCACGATTGAAACGCGCCCCGACGGCCGGCCGTATCTCAAGATCACCACATCGCGCCCGGTGACCGAGCCCTTCATCGACCTGATGATCGATCTCACCTGGTCGGCCGGACGGATTCTTCGCGAATACACAGCACTGCTCGATCCTCCCGGCGTGGGATCGATGCCGCTCGGCGAGGCGGCACCAATGGTTTCCGCGACGCCCGAGATGCGTCCTGCTCCGATGACACCTGAAGCCCCGGCGGCGCCCCTGGCGCCAGCGCCGCCCGCGATGCAGGCGGCGCCCGAACCGCCGGTGAGCGCACCCGCGAGCGAGCCGATTGCCCCGCCACCGGTCGCGGAAGCGCCGGTTCCAGCGCCCCTACCTGCACCGGCGGCCGCGCCCGCGCAGCCAGGGCAATACGGACCGATCCAGCGCGGGGAAACCCTAAGCGGCATCGCGATGAGCGTGAAGCCTGCGGGTGTGACGCTTGAGCAGATGCTGGTATCGCTCTATCGCGCCAACGAAGATGCTTTCATTCGCAAGAACATGAACCTGGTGCTGGCGGGGAAAATTCTCCGCGTTCCGGACCAGGCAGAAGTCGAATCAATTTCCAGAGGCGAGGCGGTCACGGTATACCGCACTCACGTCACGGACTGGAGAGCCTATCTTCAGCGCCTCGCCGATGCGGCTGACAAGACGCCGGCAGGCAGCCGAAGCGCTGCGCGCGGCAAGATCATGGCGAAGGTCGAGGAAGATTCTGCCACCGGTTCGAAGGACGTGGTACGGATATCCAAGGGCGAGCCCCCTGCCGCGGGCGATGGCAAAGCCACCCCGCGGAGCACGGCGGAGCGTGTCCGTGCGCTCGAGGAAGAAGTCGTGGCCCGTGAAAAGGCGCTCGCCGAGGCCAACGACCGTATTGTGCAGCTCGAGAAAACCATCAAGGACATGCAGAAGCTGATCGAGCTGAAGAGCCCCGAGATGGCCGCAGCGCAGCAGCAGGCCCAGCAAGCCCAGCAGGCGCCCCCAGTCGCAGCGGCGCCGGAGCCGGCAAAACCGACGCCCGCTGCGCCATCGAAGCCCGAAGCCGCGCCACCGGCACCGGCAAAACCCCCTGTGGTTGCCCAACCCCAGCCGCCGGCGCCGAAACCCAAGCCCAAGCCCAAGGCGGTTACGCCGCCTTCGCCCCCGGAGCCCGGCGTCATGGACCAGGTGATGAGCACCCTTCGCGATCCGATGTATCTCGCGGCGGGAGGCGGTGTCCTGGTTCTGGGTGGATTGGGACTATGGATGGCGCGCAGGCGCCGTGCCAGGGAGGCGATCGATGCCGAGTTGGCGCGGGAGTCACCCACAATGACGTCGGCGGCTGCCGCTGCGGCGGGGGTAGCCGCCTCGGCTGATGACATGTATTCCGCCGCAACGACCGCGTCCACCGAAACCGCGGGAGCGTCCGATGATGTCGATCCACTGGCCGAGGCCGAGGTCTACATCGCCTACGGGCGCGACGGCCAGGCCGAGGAGATTCTCAAGGAGGCGCTGGCCAGAGCGCCGAACCGGGCGGACGTGAAGATGAAACTGCTCGAGATCTACGCGGCGCGGAAGGACAAGTCGGCGTTTGGGCGGCTCGCCGGGGACGTGCAAAAACAGATCGGGAGCTCGGGAGGCGAATGGCTCAAGGTCGCCGCGATGGGCTACGCCTTCGACCCCGATAACACGCTCTACGAAGCGGGCAAGGGTGCCGCGGCACCCGCGCCGAGCGGACCCAGGACCGGGCAAAACCTCGACTTTGACCTGGGGATCGGCGGCACGTCCCAACTCACCACAACCGATATTCAGCTCGATGAAGAGGCGGCCGCAGCGGTGCAGGCAGCGACCCAGACGGTGGTCGACACCGGGATGGCGACCGACGTGGCGCGCGCGCAGCGCGCCGCGACGGCGCCCCTCATGCCGGACTTCACGCTGGACGTGCCGCCGGCAGGCGAGCCTCCAAGAACCGATACGAAGCGCGATGCGGGCGCGGCGGAGCGGGACATCGGGACGATCGATTTCAAGATCGATCTGCCGCCCACAGCGGCCCCTGTGCATGAGCTCCCGACGGTCAAGGAGGTTACCAGCCCGGGCGGTGTCGACTTCAAGCTTGAGATTCCGGAAGGCGGGCTTAACGTCAGCGACAGCTTTACCACGGCGCCTGCGCAAGGCGTGCCGACGACCAAGAACGGGCATTGGTACGATGTGCAGACCAAGTTTGACCTGGCCAAGGCCTACCAGGAGATGGGCGACAAATCGGGCGCGAAGGAAATCCTGGAAGAGGTGATCAACGAGGGCGACACCGACCAGAAAGCGCAGGCGAAGGCGCTGCTCGACAGCCTGGGCTGAGCAGACCAGCGATACGGGTCGAACCGCGGCAGCGTGACGCTGCCGCGGTTTTGTTTTTTGGAGTTGGCGGTAGCAGGGGGCACACGTGAGAATTGCGCTCGGAGTGGAGTATGACGGCAGCCGTTTCTGCGGCTGGCAGACGCAGCCGGAGGGCTGCGCGGTGCAGGACGTGCTCGAGCGCGCGTTGAGCGAGATCGCGGCAGAGCCAGTCACGATTACCTGCGCGGGACGGACGGATGCGGGCGTGCACGCGCTTGCGCAGGTGGTGCACTACGACACGGCCGCGCACCGCCCCCCTTCGGCCTGGGTGCGCGGGGTGAACGCGCTGCTGCCGCCGCCGTGCGCAGTCACCTGGGCGCGTCAGGTGGTGGACGAGTTTCACGCGCGCTACTGTGCGTTGAGCCGCACCTATCGTTATCTGCTTCTCAATCATCCAGTGCGCCCCGCCGCGGCTCACGGACGCGTGGGCTGGTTCCATCTTCCGCTCGACCTCGACAAGATGCGTGCGGCGGCCCGCGTGGTCATCGGGGAGCATGATTTCAGCGCCTTTCGCAGCTCCGAATGCCAGGCGCGCTCTCCGGTGCGGACGGTCAGGCGGCTCGACCTTCATCGCCGCGGCAGCTACGTCGTGTTCGAGATACAGGCAAACGCTTTCCTTCATCATATGGTGAGGAACATCGTCGGCTGTTTGGTCTACGTCGGCAAGGGGAAGCATCAACCCGGTTGGCTCGCCGAGGTGCTCGCTGGACGCGACCGAACGGGCGCTGCGCCCACTTTTGACGCTGCCGGGTTGTATCTTGCGGACATCGAGTACGAGCCCCGCTGGGAACTGCCGGCGCCGCCGCGTACCGCCCTTGCGGAGCTTTGCGACCTTCGACAGGAAGCGGAACAGGGGAAATAGGACAGGAGACAAAATTGAAGTGGAGGCGCCGCGCCGGCAGGGCATAGTGTTCCTCCATCCAACACACGGTCCTTATGGCAACGCTCGTCAAGATTTGCGGCATCACCCGGCGCGAGGATGCGCACGCAGCGGCGCGGGCGGGCGCCCACGCGATCGGTCTCGTCTTTTACGCCGAAAGTCCCCGTTACGTGACGCCCGCGAAGGCCGCGGAGATCATCAGGGCAATCCCGCCGTTCATTACCACCGTCGGCCTGTTCGTGAACGCAAACGCGGCCGAAGTACGCTCCATGCTCTCTGAAGCGCCGGTCGAGCTCTTGCAGTTCCACGGCGAAGAGACGCCGGAGTTTTGCGGGCAGTTCGATCAGCCGTTTGTGAAGGCGGTGCGCGTGGGACCAGGGGTCGATTTGCTACAATACGCACGGGATTACCGCGATGCGCAAGCGCTCCTCCTCGACGCTTTGGTCGAGGGGCTGCAAGGCGGCAGCGGCGTTACGTTCGACTGGAATCTCATCCCGCGCGACCTGGCGTTGCCGGTCATATTGTCCGGCGGGCTGACCGCCGGGAACGTCACGGAGGCCGTGCGCCGCGTGCGTCCGCTCGCCGTGGACGTATCGAGCGGCGTCGAGTCCGCCAGGGGCATCAAGGATGCTTCGAAGATTGCCGCGTTCATGAAGGGGGTGCGTGATGCAGATGTATGACCTGCCCGACCGCAGTGGCCACTTCGGCAGGTACGGCGGGATCTTCGTGGCCGAAACGCTGATCCAGGCGCTCGAACAGCTCGCCGCGGCCTACGCCCGCTATCAGAAGGATCCCGAGTTCCTCGCCGAGTTCGCCTACGAGCTCAAGCATTACGTGGGCCGGCCGAGCCCCGTCTATCACGCGCGACGCTGGTCCGGGCATTTCGGGGGCGCGCAGGTCTATCTCAAGCGCGAGGATCTCAATCACACCGGCGCGCACAAGATCAACAACGTGATCGGCCAGGCTCTGCTCGCGCGCCGCATGGGCAAACCGCGCGTCATCGCCGAGACCGGGGCCGGCATGCACGGCGTGGCTGCCGCCACCATCGCGGCGCGTTTTGGAATGGAATGCGTCGTGTACATGGGCGTCGAGGACATGCGGCGACAGGTCCAGAACGTCTACCGCATGAAGCTCTTGGGCGCATCGGTGGTCCCGGTCGAAAGCGGATCGAGGACGCTCAAGGACGCTCTGAACGAAGCGATGCGCGACTGGGTCACCAACGTCGAGAACACGTTCTACATCATCGGGACGGTTGCGGGCCCCCATCCCTATCCGATGATGGTGCGGGATTTCCAGACCGTGATCGGGCGCGAGGCGAGAGAGCAGATGCACGAGCTCGCCGGCCGCCAGCCCGACGCCGTCCTCGCATGCGTCGGCGGCGGCTCGAACGCGATGGGAATCTTCTATCCGTACATTCCGGATGAGACGGTGCGCCTGATCGGAGTCGAGGCGGCCGGCCACGGGCTCGAAAGCGGCAAGCATGCCGCGACGCTCTGTACCGGAAAACCGGGCGTGCTTCATGGCAACCGCACCTATCTGCTGCAGGACGAGAACGGCCAGATTCTCGAGACCCACTCGGTATCCGCGGGGCTCGATTATCCGGGGGTCGGACCCGAGCACGCGTGGCTGAAGGACAGCGGGCGCGCCGAATACGTCGCCGTCACGGACGAAGACGCGGTGCAGGCGTTTCACGACCTTTGCCGCCTGGAGGGCATCATTCCCGCTCTCGAGTCTGCGCACGCGCTGGCGTACGCAAAGAAAATTGCGCCGCGCATGAAGAAGGAGCAGATTCTGCTCATCAATCTCTCCGGCCGGGGCGACAAGGACATGCATACTGTCGCCGAGCTCTCCGGCCTCAAGATCTAGAATGTCGCGCATCGCTTCCACGTTCCAGGCGCTGAAAAAGCAGGGGAAGAAGGCGCTGATCCCGTTCATCACGGCGGGGGATCCCGAGCCCAAGGTGACGGTGGCGCTGATGCACGCGCTCGTGGAAAGCGGCGCGGACGTGATCGAGCTGGGGGTTCCGTTTTCCGACCCCATGGCGGACGGGCCCGTGATCCAGCGCTCGAGCGAGCGGGCGTTGAAGCAAGGCGTGTCGCTCAAGGACGTCCTCGACTTCGTTCGCGATTTTCGCGCGACGAACGCCGTGACGCCGGTGGTCCTCATGGGCTACGCGAATCCGGTCGAGGCGATGGGCCTCACGCGCTTTGCGAATTCGGCGAAGGCGGCCGGCGTCGACGGCGTGCTCGTGGTGGACTATCCCCCGGCGGAGGCACAGCAGCTGGTCGAGCTCCTCGATGCCAGCGGGATCGATACCATTTTTCTCCTTTCACCGACGACGAGCGATGCGCGCCTGCAGGAGATGACCCGGCTCGCGCGCGGATACCTCTACTACGTTTCCTTGCGCGGAGTCACTGGTGCATCCCACATCGATCTCGATGACGTCGCCGCGCGCGTGAGGCACGTTCAAAAGGCGTTGGCACTGCCGGTGGGCGTGGGGTTCGGCATACGCGATGCCGCCACCGCGCGGTCCGTGGCGCAATTCGCCGATGCCGTCGTGGTGGGCAGCCGGCTCGTGCAGGAGATCGAGAGCGCCGGAGCCGCTGAGCTCATCTCGAAGGTCAAGGCGTTGATGACCGGCATTCGAGGGGCTATGGACCAACCCAGGGCGAGAGCACCGGCATGAGCTGGCTGCAACGACTACTGCCGCCGAAAATCAAGCGCGACGCCGGCAGCCCGAGGAAAATGGTCCCGGAAGGGCTGTGGAGCAAGTGCGAGGCGTGCGAGGCGGTGCTCTACCGTGCAGACCTCGAGAAAAACCTGTTCGTCTGTCCCAAGTGCGCGCATCACAATCGCATCTCGGCGCGCGAGCGGCTCGATCTGCTGCTCGACCGCGAAGGCCGTTACGAGGTGGGCGCCGAAGTGCTGCCGGTGGACAGCTTGAAGTTCAAGGACAGCCGGCGTTACACGGAACGGCTCGAAGAGGCGCGGCGGGAGACGTCCGAAGAGGACGCGCTCGTGGTGATGCAGGGGAGCGTCAAGACCATCCCGGTGGTCGCCGCTGCATTCGAGTTCGAGTTCCTCGGGGGGTCGATGGGCTCGGTCGTGGGAGAGCGGTTCGTGCGCGGCGTGCAGGTTTGCCTGGAACAGCGCCTGCCCTATATCTGCATCACCGCCAGCGGCGGGGCGCGCATGCAGGAGGGGCTTTTTTCGTTGATGCAGATGTCGAAGACGTGCGCGGCCGTCACTCAGCTCGGCCAGGAGCGCCTGCCGTTCGTGACCGTGCTGACCGATCCCACCATGGGCGGCGTGTCGGCGAGCTTTGCCATGATCGGGGATATTGTCATCGCGGAGCCGGGCGCGCTGATCGGATTCGCCGGGCCGCGGGTCATCGAGCAGACCGTGCGCGAGACGTTGCCCGAAGGGTTTCAGCGCTCCGAGTTTCTGCTCCAGCACGGCGCAATCGACATGATTGTGGACCGCCGCGAGCTGCGGGACAAGCTCGCGAGCGTCATCACGCTCATGCTGAAGCTCCCCCCCGCTTCCTGAACCTTGAACCCCGCCCCGGAAACGCTGGCGCACTGGCTTGCGCACATCGAGCGCGTGCACCCGGCGAGCATTGCGCTTGGCCTCGATCGGGTCGGAGCCGTCAGGGCGCGGCTCACGCTCCAACCTTCGTTCCCCGTCATCACGGTAGGCGGCACCAACGGGAAGGGTTCCACCTGCGCGATGCTGGAGGCGATCCTGAGCCAGGCCGGATACCGCGTCGGATGCTATACCTCGCCGCATCTCCTCCGCTACAACGAGCGGGTGCGAATCGGACGCGTGGAAGCGAGCGACGCGGCGCTCGCAAGAGCATTCGCGGCGGTGGAGAGGGCGCGCGGCGACACCGAGCTGACCTATTTCGAGTTCGGCACGCTCTCGGCTGTCCTGCTCTTCGTCGAAGCGGACGTGGATGTCGCGGTGCTCGAGGTCGGGCTCGGCGGGCGCCTTGACGCCGTCAATGCATTTGACGCCGATTGCGCGGTCGTGACCGCGATCGATATCGACCATGTCGACTACCTGGGGGCCGATCGCGAGGCGATCGGTCGCGAGAAGGCGGGCATTCTCCGGGCCGGGCGGCCGGCGGTCTGCTCGGACCCGGATCCCCCGGCGAGTCTCATCCGTCACGCTGCGGATATCGGCGCCGGGCTTCTGCGCATTGGCCATGACTTTGGTGCCCGGGACCAGGGCAGGCATTGGCAGTATTGGGGGCCGCGCGGCGTGCGCAATGCGCTTCCGCATCCAGTGCTGCGGGGAGCGTGCCAGCTGGAAAACGCCTCTGCGGCAATTACTGCTGTCGAGTGCATGCGGGTCCGGCTGCCCGTAGCAGTGAATGACATTCGGCAGGGACTCCTGCAGGCCGGGATTTCCGGCCGGTTCCAGGTCATTCCGGGACGTCCGTCCGTCGTGCTCGATGTCGCTCACAACCCTCACGCGGCGCGCGCCCTCGCTGCGAATCTCGAAGCGATGAAATGCGCTGGGCGCACCTATTGCGTCTTCTCGATGCTCGGTGACAAGGACATTTCGGGCGTGGCTGCGGCCGTCGCGCCGGAGATTTCGCGCTGGTTTATCGCCGGCCTTGATGCGCCGCGCGGCGCAGATGTGGCGGACATCGAACGCGCGCTTGCAGGGGCAGGGATAACAGCCTATACGCGCTGCGCCAGCGTGGCCGACGCCTACGTGCAAGCGTGTGATGTGGCGGTCGAAAATGATAGAATTCTCGTGTTCGGATCGTTCTACACCGTGGCTTTGGTCATGCCCCTGCTCCATCGGCGGCGCATGGCGCGGGTCCCGGGTTAGAGCCCTCATCGGGTGGTGAGCCATGGTCGCGGTGGTGGCCGCGTTGACGGGAGCAGATGGCGCGAACGATTAGCGACGAAGAACGACAGCTCAAGCGGCGCGCGCGGCGGCGACTGATCGGCGCCATCGTGCTGGTCACGGCGATGGTTGTGGTGCTGCCGATGGTGCTCGACCCCGAGCCCAGGCCCACGGGAGAGGAAGTGTCGGTAACAATTCCTTCCCCAGACTCTGGCACATTTTCTCCCAAGCTTGCGCCCGAGCCTGTGGCGCCCAAGGCGACGCCTCCGGCTCCCGCGGTCGGGGCGAAATCGGAGCCCAAGGCTCCTGCCGCCGCACCGGCCCCAAAGCCGGCACCTGAGAAAACCGCCAAGGCCGCGGCAGCCAAACCCGCGGCCCCGCCATTGCCCGAGCCGGTCAGCACCCAGTACGTCATCCAGGTCATCGCGCTCGCGGACGCCGACAAGGCGAATGAGCTGCGGGAAAAGATCTCGGCGGCCGGGATCAAGTCCTATACGGAAGTCGTCAAGACGGTGAAAGGGGACGTGACCCGCGTTCGCGCCGGGCCGTTCGCGGACCGCAAGGCGGCGGAGAAGGCGCAGCAGCAGTTGAAGGCGATCGGGTTGAGCGGAAACATCACGACGAAATGACCGTGTTCGACTACGTCGTGATCGCGATCATCGGACTCTCTATCGTGCTCAGCGTGATTCGTGGCCTGGTGCGGGAAGTGCTGGCGCTGCTTGCCTGGGTCGTGGCTTTCCTTGCGGCGAACTTCTGTGCCGGCCCGCTCGCGACGCTGCTGCCGGAGGAGATATCGAACGTGGAGGTGCGCCTCCTGGTCGGCTTCGGCGCGGCTTTCGTGGTCGTGCTGCTCTCGATGAGCCTGCTTGCCATGTTCGCTTCCAAACTGGTAAAAAACGTCGGTCTGGGGGTCGAGGACCGCGTTCTGGGGGGAGTTTTCGGGCTGACCCGGGGAATGCTGGTAGTCCTGGTTCTCGTGCTGCTCGCGGGGCTGACCTCATTGCCCAGGCAGCCGGTATGGCGGGAGGCGGCGTTGAGCAAGCCGCTCGAGTCTTTCGCGGGCCGGGTCAAGCTCTGGCTGCCCGGGGGGCTGTCGCAACGCATTACCTACGATTGAGGGCGCGCGATGTGCGGGATAGTCGGCGTTGTGACGCGGGATAACCCGGTCAACCAGCTGCTCTACGACGGGCTGCTGGTGCTGCAGCACAGGGGGCAGGACGCTGCCGGCATCGTGACTGCCCAGGGCTCCACTTTCCACATGCACAAGGGTCCGGGCATGGTGCGCGATGTCTTTCGCACGCGCGACATGCGGACCCTGATCGGATTGTCCGGCATCGCGCATACCCGCTATCCCACTGCGGGCTCGGCATGGTCGGCCGCGGAGTCGCAGCCCTTCTACGTCAATTCGCCTTTTGGAATCGTGCTAGGGCATAACGGCAATCTGACCAACACCGAGCAGCTCAAGAACGATCTCTTCCGGCAGGATCTGCGGCATGTGAATACCAATTCCGACTCCGAGGTGCTGCTCAACGTCCTGGCGCATGAACTGCAGGAGACCGCGACCAACTACAAGCTCGATCCCTCCACGATATTCGCGGCCGTGTCGGGCGTTTATCGGCGCTGCCGCGGCGCCTACGCGGTCGTCGCGATGATCGCGGGCTACGGCCTGCTTGCGTTTCGGGACCCCTACGGCATCCGGCCCCTTGTCTTCGGGCGCGCGGAGGTTGAGGGCGGCTACGAGTACATGGTCGCCTCGGAGAGCGTCGCACTCGACTCGCTGGGTTTCCAGGTGGTGCGCGACGTGGCTCCGGGCGAAGCGATCTTCATCGACCAGGACGGCAATTTCTACAGCCGGCAGTGCGCCGCCACGGTCTCGCTCAATCCGTGCATATTCGAGTTCGTCTATCTTGCCCGGCCCGATTCCGTGATAGACGGGATCTCGGTCTACGAGACGCGGCTGCGAATGGGAGAGAGCCTGGGCGAGAAGATCGGCCGGAAATATCGCCACCTCGACATCGATGTCGTGATCCCGATCCCGGATTCAAGCCGCCCTTCGGCGATGCAATTGTCCAAACAGCTCAACCTGCCGTACCGCGAAGGCTTCATCAAGAATCGCTACATCGGACGCACCTTCATCATGCCGGGACAGGCGATCCGTCGCAGATCGGTCAGGCAGAAGCTCAACTCGATCGCGATGGAGTTCCGCGGGAAGAACGTGCTGCTGGTGGATGATTCCGTCGTGCGCGGAAACACGAGCCGTGAGATCGTGCAGATGGCCCGCGAGTCCGGAGCACGCAAGGTATTCTTCGCCTCGGCTGCGCCACCGGTGCGCTTCCCCAACGTCTACGGCATCGACATGCCCACGCGCGAGGAGCTCATCGCAGCCGGGCGCACGGAACCGGAGATCGCGAGGGAGATCGGCTGCGATGAGCTGATCTACCAGGACCTGGACGCGTTGCGGCGGGATGTGCAGAGCGTCAACCCGAAGGTCAGCAATTTCGAGGATTCGTGCTTCTCGGGGATGTACATCACCGGCGACGTCACGCGGGAATACCTCGCCGGCGTGGAAGCGAGACGCCGCGAGGGCGCGAAGATGATGGAAATGGCGTCGGCGGCGTCATCACAGCTCGATCTCGGGCTCGAGCTCGTCGAGTAGCGAGAGGAGCGAAGGGAGAGGCGTGACGACGTTGGCGAGAAAGCGCCTTGACGCCTCTCGCACCTCCCGGTTCTTGACAACCTCGCACCATCAGCGTAATTTTCCATCGGCGCCGATTTGAAGTTCAGCTTGCGGGCGCCTTACAAATCCAGCTAAAGCGACGGCAAGAAAACCCGTTCGCGGAAGCTGAACGGGTTTTTTTATTGCCTTCTGCGGGCAGAAAGCGGATCACATGAGCGACGACTACCACCTGGACACCCTGGCCGTTCGGGCCGGCATCGAGCGCAGCCAGTTTGGCGAGAACTCGGAGGCGCTCTACCTGACATCGAGCTTCGTATTCAAGACCGCTGCGCAGGCGGCTGCCCGCTTCGCGAATCAGGAGCCGGGCAACATCTATTCGCGCTTCACCAATCCAACCGTGGCCGTCCTGGAGAAGCGGCTTGCGGCGCTCGAGGGCGCCGAGTGCTGCATCGCCACCGGCTCCGGGATGTCCGCGATACTCTCGTGCGCGATGGGACTCTTGAAGGCGGGCGACCACGTTGTCTGCTCGGCGAGTGTCTTCGGCGCGACGATCACGCTGCTCGGCACCATCATGAAGCGCTTCGGAGTCGAGACGACGTTCGTGTCGGGAAACGACGTGGCACTGTGGCAGGCTGCGGTGCAACCCGGCACACGGATGCTTTTCGTCGAGACGCCGTCCAATCCGTTGATGGAGATTTACGACATCGCGGCCATCTCCGCGCTGGCGAAGAAGGCGGGGGCGCTGCTGGTCGTCGACAACGTGTTCTGCACGCCCGTTCTGCAGCGACCGCTCGCGCTGGGCGCAGACATCGTTATCCATTCGGCCACGAAGTATCTCGACGGACAGGGCCGGGTGCTTGGAGGAGCCGTGCTCGGAAGGCGCGAGGTCATCTTCGAGCCGGTGTTCGGATTTCTGCGAAGCGCGGGCCCGACCCTGAGTCCGTTCAACGCCTGGGTGATCCTGAAAGGGCTCGAGACGCTGCGCATCCGCGTCGAGGCGCAGTGCGCCGGTGCATTGGAGCTCGCGCGCTGGCTCGAGCAGCAGCCGCGCGTGGAGCGCGTCTACTATCCGGGACTGCCATCGCATCCGCAGTACCAGCTGGCGCAGCGTCAACAGAAGGGGCCCGGCGCGGTCGTATCCTTCGACGTGAAGGGCGGGCGCGAGGCGGCGTGGCGGGTGATCGACGAGACGAGGCTATTGTCGATCACGGCCAACCTGGGCGACACGAAGTCGACGATCACCCATCCCGCGTCAACGACCCACGGCCGCAACACGCCGGCGCAGCGCGCTGCGGCGGGGATCGGGGACGGCCTCGTGCGCGTCTCCGTCGGGCTGGAGAGCGTTGAGGACATCAAGGCCGATCTGGCAAGGGGGCTCAAGGCATGATCCCGGCCGCCGGATCGAGCCCGCGCTACCGCGTAACGACCACTTTCTGGTAGAGCCCCCCGAAGTAGACCTGTTTGTCCACTGCGGTTGGTTCCGCGCCGGCCGGCAGCCAGGCGGCGATCTCGGTGCGCCACAGGTCAAGCGCGTACGGCTCCAGCGTATCCAGTACCGGGCGCATGAGGTAGCGCAGGGGATTCAGCCGCATCGGCCGGTGGTAGTCGACGAACACGATCCTGCCGCCGCGACGCGTGACGCGAAGCGCCTCTGCGACCGTGCGTGCTCTCGCCTGCTCAGGCTGCTCGTGCAGCAGGAAGAAGACGACGACACAATCGTAGCTACCATCGGCGAACGCGAGATTCACCGAATCCTGATGGTGCAGGAAGACGCCGGTCTGCCATCCGACCTTTCTGCGCAGATTGTCGAGCTGGACCGGTGCCACGTCGACCACATCGAGACGCGCTCCGGGAGCGAGCTGCTGCGCCAGCTTGGCCGTAAAGTCGCCATACACGCAGGCGACTTGCAGGACCTTGTCGCAGCGGAAAGCTGCAAGCTCGGCGAGAACCGCGTTGCGCAGCGTTGCGTAGTTTCCCCAGAGGATGAGGTTTACCAGCCACTGGCGCTCGAAAAAACTGACGCCGCGCGGGTGCAGGTAAGCCCACCAGTAGGTCTGCTCGAGATAGCGGGGAAGCGCTACGGGTGGCCGGAGGGCGGGCACACCGCTTGCTCGGGCGCGTGCCTCGGCACCGGCGGGCGTGACAGCCTTCTGGGCGGGTTCGGAAAGGGGCATCGGGGCTCCGTTGACAGCATTTTCTTATTCCCCGGATTGGGGGCCTTGACCTGGATCAAGCGGTCAGGATGCCCGCCGACCGACGCTCACAGCAGGTGCGCCGAGCAGCCGCTTGCATCGCAGCGCACGTAGCCTCCCCGCTCGTACCAGGCATTGAGCACCCAGCGCTCGCACTGCCGCCCATCCACGACGTGCACGTGGCGCGCGGGACGGTGAGTGTGCCCGTGGATCATGCGCGGGTAGCCCGCCTCGCGCAGCACCCGCTCGACCGTCTCCTTCGCGACATCCATGATGGCCGGGGCCTGCCCCTGCTTGTGCTCTTCGCTCTTCTGCCGCATGCCGAGGATCAGGCGCTTGCGCTCCGGGATCGGCTGCGCCAGGAACCTCGCCTGGAACTCGGCATTGCGCGCTTTCGCGCGCCACTTCATGTACTCGACATCATCGGTGCAAAGCGTGTCGCCGTGCATGACGAGCGTGCGCGTGCCGTAGAGATCCAGAATGGCAGGATCCGCGATCAGCGACGCGCCGCAACGCGCCGCGAAGTCGTCTCCCATCAGGACGTCGCGATTTCCCTGCATCAGTCGGACGGCGACGCCTCCGCGCGAGAGCGCCGCGAGCGCATCGGCAATCGAGGCATTGAAGGAATCGGAGAGATCATCGTCTCCGATCCAGTACTCGAAAAGATCACCGAGAATGTAGACGGCCTCGGCCTGCGCCGCCGGACCCTTGACGAACCGGAAGAAGGAGTCGGCGATCCCGGCGCGTTCCGGGGCGAGGTGCAGGTCGGAAATGAAGAGGCTGTGCGACATCGATGGCGCGTGATGAGTGATGGGTGATGGGTGATGAACAACGGCAACCAATGAGCCGACACCCTTTCCCCGTGGAACCTGACGCGCTAGTCGGCGGCCTCCGCGCGCTCGATGACCACGTCCTCGAGCGGCACGTCCTGGTGAAAGCCCTTGCTCCCGGTCCTGACCTTCTTGATCCGGTCCACCACGTCGGCCCCCTCGACGACGCGCCCGAACACGCAATATCCCCAGCCCTGCGCGGTGGGGGCCGTGTGGTTCAGGAAATCGTTGCTGGCGACGTTGATGAAGAACTGGGCGCTTGCCGAGTGCGGCTCAGACGTGCGCGCCATCGCGATGGTATAGGGCGCGTTCGCGAGCTTGCTATCCGCTTCGTTCCTGATGGCCGCCCGTGTCGGTTTCTGCTTCATTCCCGGCTCGAATCCGCCGCCCTGGATCATGAAGCCGTCGATGACGCGGTGAAAGATCGTGTTGTCGTAATGCCCGTCCCTGACGTACTGAAGAAAGTTGGCGACAGTCTGCGGCGCGCGCTCGGCGTCCAGCTCGAGCGAAATTGCGCCGAGATTGGTATGGAGCTTGATCATGGTTCTCCCGTGGCTGGTTTGGTTCGAGGAAGGCGGTGCGCTACCCAGAGGTTAGCGCAGATGGTCGCGTCTGCTAAGGGGCAGGGAACCCGGGGCCGCCCTAGCGGCCGGCACCCGCATCCTGCGATGCCTTGGTGCCCGACGCCGACCCTTCCAGAAGTCTCGCCCGCTCGATGACGACCGGCTGCAGCGGCACGTCACGGTGCGGCCCCGGTCCTGCGCCTGTGGCAACCCCCGCAATGCGCCGGACGACATTCATGCCGTCGACCACGCGGCCGAAGACGCAGTAGCCGTAGCCCTGCTGGGTAGGATACCGAAAGTCGAGAAAGGGGTTGTCCGCGACGTTGATGAAAAACTGCGCGGTTGCCGAGTGCGGATCCGGCCTGCGTGCCATGGCGACCGTGCCGGCGATGTTCTTGAGGCCGTTGCCGGCCTCGTTCCGCACCGGCGGACGCGTGGGCTTCTCCTTGAACTCCGGGGTGAAGCCTCCTGCCTGGATCATGAACTTCGGAATGACGCGGTGAAAGAGCGTGCCATCGTAATGGCTGTCCTTCACGTACTGGAGAAAGTTTTGCACTGTGGCAGGCGCACGCCCGGGGTATAGCTCGATGACGATCGCACCCATGCTGGTCCCTAACTCGACCCGGGGCTCAGCGGCCGTGGCGGCACACGAGCAGAGCAGGGCGATCACCGCGATGATGGATTTATGCATGGCAGACCGGCTTGCGACGCCGGACGGGAAGAAACACGAACGTTGTCGCGTCGGATGCGTCTAGTGAACCCGGCCATCTGCGTGCATCAGGCCGAGCCCTCGTAGAGGATGCGCGAGCTTCCGCCGTCCTTCATCCAGTACTGGCGCTTGCGCAGCTGGTTCTTGAAGTTGCTGCTCTTGTAGTCCTGGCTGAAGGTTATCACCGCAAGGTCATCCCGGCCGGGATAGAGCACGATGCTCACCTTGTCCAGCTTGACCTTCACCCATTTCTTGCGCGAGTTCACTCTGCGCTTGTGCGCCGACCATTCCTCCAGGCTCGAGCGTCCCGAAGAGAACGCCGTCGCGTAGTGCTGGAGATACCGCTCGGTTTCGAGGTTCTCCCAATCCCGGCGCCAGCGCTCGAGCTGATCCGTCAGCTCGCGTCGCACGGCCGCGACCGCCTCGGGCGCCACCCAATCCACCCCGTGCGTGATCACCACCGGCGTAAGCCCGATCTGCACTCTGCCTGTCAGCGTCTGGAAGTCCTCGTTCGTGAGCGCGACGCAGCCGTTGCTCGAACGGGGAGGACGGCTATACGTGTCGAACGGCACGCCATGGAGCCAGATGCCGTGGCCGTTGCGGCCTTCGCGCCGGTCCCAGATATTGGGGTAGTCGATGGGAAGCGCGCCCACGCCGTACAGCTCGCTCTGCTTGCCGTACTCGGAAACCAGCTGCTCCCGGGACATCCGTTTTGTCACGTGATAGACGCCAAGCG